>Ga0065714_10064489_pt1 | contig 50509 bp, 35 predicted proteins | sample MisRhiReplicate2_FD_59101 | JGI IMG/M metagenome (GOLD analysis project Ga0065714, IMG submission 59101) | Miscanthus rhizosphere microbial communities from Kellogg Biological Station, MSU, sample Rhizosphere Soil Replicate 2: eDNA_1 v2... | ecosystem: Host-associated > Plants > Roots >...
CAATGAAATAGCCAAAGGCTTTATGGCATATGCGTTGGAAAAATATGCTCCGCAGACAGCATTCATGTTTGTAAGATCTCTTGTCTATTTATCAAGCACCGCGCTTGCCCGTTACTTTCCTTGGGATTATCAAAATTTAATCGCTGAATTAAATGGTTTCAAACAATCTAGGCAACATCTAATTGGATTCCGCAGACTTTATCGCTGGGCAGTTGATAGAGGGATTAAAGGTTTTGAGTCAAACATCTACCTTAAAATCAAGGATGTGAAATCAGATCGGGTTGACCCATATGCTCGAATTTTTCTCTCGCAGTCTGGTTTAGAACTTGATGAGGAAATTCGATTGCTCAAGCGTATAGAGCGAAAAGCTTCTTCAAGTGACTGGGTAGCTGCTCAGTTCAATATGATGCTCCACCTGGGTTTTGAATTGGGGCCGCGTTCGATTCAATTTCATTCGCTAGACATTGCGGATTTTGAGTTCATTGAAAGCGCTGATCATGAGAAGTACTACACCCTGTGGCTACCCATGGCCAAAAAGGTCGGCCAGCGTAGACCTGAGCGGCGCCCCCGTAAAATAACTACCCGCCTGGGTGAGAAAATCTCACGGCACGTTTCAGAAATTCAGCGCCGTTTTGGTAGCGACTGTGAACCATTATTTGTCAGTCCTCGTGGAAGGCGCCTTTCGGTTAATGAAATCGGTCCAGGCCTCAAACACGAGCTACGTGAAGCCGGGATAGACAAGCCGAACCAGGTAACCATGTTGTTGCGTCATCACCTCGGGCAAGGTTTGGCGGACCAGGGAACTCCGGCAGACATGATTGCCGAACTGCTCGGGCACAACAGCACGGTTGCGGCGCGTGCTTACGTAACGGCAACCCCCAACATTGCCCGGATCAAAGAGAAAGCACTGGGTAAGAGCCCGGCCTATCAACGCATCATGCGCAGCTTATTAACTGGGGAAATCGTCCAACGCCGCGATACTGTGCCAGAAAGAGCCATCCGCGGCGTCATCGATACGCAGTACATCGGGGACATTGGTGCCTGCGCCCTCCCAGTTCATACCCACTGCCCCTACAATCCCGTCTACGCCTGCTACACCTGCAAGAAATTTCACCCCTTTGCTGACGGCCGCCATGAGCAGGTGAAAGAGGCGTTGCAACGGGAAGCGCAACGGTTCATTGACATGGCAGAACAAGCCGGTGACCTCATTCACAACCGGCCCCTCGCCCAACATCAGACAACCATCCTGGCAGTAAGCGCTACGATCGAACGCTGCCGGCAGCACACGGAGGATGCCGCAGATGACGCTGTCTAGCGCAAGGCAGAGCCTCGAAGGCTTCATTGCACAGGAACAAAAGATTTTTCAGTCGTTGCCAATTTCAACGCCGTGGGCGTCACCGGTATGGGACGTCGGAAGTTGGTTACCACAGCGGGATAACCAACATGCTCTTACGTTCGAAACGCATCGACAAGCCCTCGAGAAGACAGGCTATTCCGCCCCGCCTAAAGGACCACTCCCCTCAACTTTCCAAGATTTTAGCAAAGCCTTGATTGTGTATTTGCAACGCAGCCGGAATCTGAAGTTTTCGATGGCGGCTGCATACAATATTGCCGTACGCCGGCTTTACAATCCCTTGTTTGAACGCGGCGTATCCGATCCCACACAGTTGACGCGAGGCGATTTTGATCGCGTCGTAAGATTTCTCCGCGAGAGTGGTTACAAGAATCTCTACGACGCGACCTCTCATCTTCAAGTAGTAGCGGATACGATTGATAGTCAGCAATTAACCGAGATCGCCATCCATTTTGAGCATGATGCAAAACCAGAAAAGCGCCGTCACGAATACATTTCATTGCACGATCCTGATCGCGCGGTAAAACAACGTAAATCTGATGACAGGTTGCCTTCTCGCGAGGCGATGGAGGCCTACGCCTTATGTTCGAACAACCCACTTAATGAGGGCGAAGAAATCTTGCTGCGCGTGATCGATTTGCTGATCGCGACCGGGCAAAGGGGCAATGAGGTAGCAGTAATACCCTATGACTGTTGGGTCGAGAGACCAATAAAAGGGCCGACAGGTGAGGTGGTTGTAGATGCCAATGGCAGGCCTCTGGTCGAATGCGGGATCAGGTACTTTGCGGAAAAGCAATTTCAATCCCGTGTTCATTGGTTCGCAGAAAGCGACGTTCCTTTAGCCAGGCGTGCGGTCGAACGTTTGAAGGTGCTGACGCAAGAGCAACGAAAAATCGCTAAGTGGCAAGAGGCCCATCCAGGCCGTCTCTGGGATTACTCTCCGCAGACGGGAATGTCAGAGGTTGAAGTTCTGCGTTGGCTCGGGTTTAGCCAGAACCGAGACACAGCTAGGAATCTACGTGTGTATTTCGCTCGACACGGAATTCATCCTCATCGATCCAAGGAGATTAACCGCAGATATTTGGCAGGTGATATTGAGCGCATGCTCGTTCCGAAGCTTCATAGCCATGCAGTATTAACAGAAAATGTGGGGGGCACGCTTCATATTGTCCTTAAAACCAGCGAGACGCTTGCTATCGCTTTTGATGGTCAATTCCGCCTGGGTGGACGGGAAGCAAATGTGTTTCGTGCGATCCCGCGTCGGGTGACCCTTTTGGATATCAATCATGCACTAGGTAACGATGAAAAGTACGCGTCCATTTTTTCACGCCGATCATTAACAGAATCCAACGGCGCGCCTATTCGACTGACTAGCCACCAACCTCGACACTGGCGGAACACGATCTACCATTTGACGGGCATGAGCGATGTTCAGCAAGCGCTGGCCTTGGGGCGAAAACGTCTCGACCAAAATACTTATTACCAACACACAAGCGTTGAAGAAAACACCGCTGCCCACCAGGAGTTCTTGGCGTTCAATAGTCATCACGAGCGCATCGATTTCTTACATACAGGCATAAGAGATAAACGCATTCAGGGCGCTTTGACCGACAGTTACCATGCTTTGCTATTAGATAAAGGCACAACCACTGCAGAAGCATTCCTCACCGTACACGCCACGGCGCTACACGTAACACCCTTTGGAGGTTGCATTCACGATTTCTCCCAAGCGCCCTGCCCTAAGCATCTTCAGTGCTGGAATGGCTGCTCGCATCTCCATCTGATGGGCACTCCATCGGAGCGGGCCAACCTTGAGAAACAAGCCGAGAATCTGACGATGGCAATCACCATCATGCGCGATGCCGGCGCTGGCGAGGCAGGCAGCGATGTATGGCTGGCGGACCAGGAAGACAAGCTCAACAATTTAAAATCCGTCCTCGTACGCGATACCAATGTAGGTGTGCAACGCGTGTTTCCAAATGGGCACCCAATGACGGTTGCCGACACGGACAAACGACACAGTTCTGTTTCGGATGATTAGAGGCGACCATGGCGCAACGACAGATCTTGAGGGGCGGCACCTTGGACGAGGCGATCGACGCCCTCCTCGCTCAAATGATTAGCTTAGGATTGGAGCTCGCGCCTATTTCACGCCCCGAGGTGCAGCGTCGATTGGGCCTGACTAGCCGAGCTACCTTAGTGGGGGACCGTGGGAGACGAATCGAGTCCGCCCGTATCGCACAACTCAAGGAGAGTGGCAGGGATCCAGATGGTGCCCGCCGCCGAAGAAGTCTCGAAGAACGTATTGCTAATCTTCAGGTGGAGAATGCTGACTTGATAAAGCAGCGAGACCAGCTCTATGAAGCACTTTCGGCAATTGCGCACAATTGCCTGCTGAAAGGACTGGATGTCGAGAACATACTGGCTCCATTGCGAAAGCGGTAAGAGGCAGAAAGGTTGCCAACACCGCTAACTGACGCGGCGACCAGGCAAGATTGCCTAACGCGCTAGCGTATCGAAGCTGCTGTTAACCGTTCGAGCGTGTTGGTCTCATGCTCGCCGAGATACTGGTGTGGCCGAAAAAATGATACGAGGATTTTGTAGATCGGATGTGCTGGCCCCCAGAGCCTCAGTGTAGATATGCCCTCCCTCCAGGGTATACACGTAGGCCGCCTCCTTACTGAGGTCATCCATCGTTTCGCGCACCTCTAACAGCCTCTCCATCTTCCACCCATCACTTCCGTTCAGATAAGTCGGAGAAACCAACTGTACATCCAACACCCAGATGTCTGCTCCTTGTTCATTAAGTAACTGCTCAAGGGCTGATATGCTGGGGAGCATAACCATGCTAGTCAACGCTTCACTGCCTTGTCGTCGACCTACTTTGACGTAAAACCAGGGGCAATGAGTGGTCTGCTCAACGTACTGCCAGCACTGGGTAGAGTCATCCCCCAGGTGCGCGTCGAGGAAAATCTCTGCTGGTTTGTGAGTGATGAACATAGCGCCACTCCAAAAGTGAACACTATAGATTGTAGTCCTATAGAGTTCGAAAAGGCTTCATCGTTCCTTTTGCGAGATTGGCAATATGGAACTGAAACAGGCATTTGGCGCAGCACTGAAACAGCTGAGATCGAAAAGGAAGCTTTCCCAGGAGGATTTTTCCGACGTCAGCAGTCGTACTTATCTCAGCACCTTGGAGCGCGGTCTGAAGAGCCCTACGATCGAGAAGGTAGACGAGCTAGCATCTGTATTGGACGTTCATCCACTAACCATCCTCGTAGGCTGTTATTTGCTTCAGGACAACTCGATCTCCCTCGATGAGCTGTTTTCCCGAATTCGAACGGAACTGCCAAGCGAGATGAAATGAACATCTGAGGGATTATGTTCCACAAGCAAAGGGATCAACGGAAGACTGTGGGTTGTAAGGCTTGTGCTAGCATCCAATTTGATCCGAAGATCGAGGTCAGCAGCGATGAAGCACCCAATTCAGCCGGAAAATAGCCTCTCTGAAATTTTGGAAGGTAAACGGAAACGCCGTGATGCGTTAATGCTTGCTGTCAGCCTTGCGTCGCCGTCTGAGTTAGAAGGATCTGCTAAGCGTTTGAAAGAGGTGATGAGAAAGCCTGCTGGATCGCGCCGTCAACGCATTCCCCCACCAGAGTTCACCCCATAGGCGAAAGTACGATTTCTTCTGCTTTGAAAAACAGCGCTGCCGCGTTGACCGTCAGTGTGGCGGCCCGCACCGTAACCCCAACTTCGATGGTCCTAGCTACAGTTTTTATTTGCCCATAGCCCTCACAGGTTGAGATCAAGGCTATGCACTTTTCTGGTCTCGGCCCTCCCACTTCGTCAAATGGTAAGATGTGGCACACTTCCAGCGGAGCTGGTCAAGACGCTTATGAATTGAAGGGATGTCAGTATGATCAGAAGGTTCCGGCTGGAGCAGAAGTCTCATTACGAGAAACTGGTCATCTCTCAGCGCTTGTCGGACATGCTGGAAAAATTCCTTGATGGGCGAAGAGCACCGATAGAGATTGGTGCCGAGCAAGGTGGCATTGAAGAGTGGGATGACGTTGTCATTGTTCATTCCCCCGATTCCTACGAGCACCTACAAGTCAAACGTCAAACCACGGACTTCTGCACCAAAGATCCGGACATGCAAGAGTACCTGGTGAAACTCGCGAAGCGTCGAAACGCCCGCAAACCAAAGCCCGGAATACTCCCTTCCGTCACCTTGCCTTTGGACGAAGCTCCCAATCCTAAAGTGGTAAAGGAGGACGTTTCAGTCCTCGATTCGGCTTTCTCAAGCTTGGCCAAATATGCCCGTTCAGGCGCGATGGGCAAGCTACCTGAGCGCCAATTTCAGCTGACGCTCGTGGGTGCGCACCTAAAGATCAAGGATGAACTCACCGTTAACCACTTGGATGAGTTGTGCAAATTATGCCGCCAGGAAGGACTCGACCTCGCCGAACTTGCGAAACGAAAGGACGGGCCGACCGAGCGAGCGTTTCTTTGGCTTACGACTTGGTGTGGGTTCCAAGATTGGGCGCAGATCAGAGACACCCTGAGGCGAGTCACGGTCCTCTGCCTAGGCAATGACGCGACGCTGGAGCAACGCTCGATTGAATCCCTCGGCCGCCACTTCACGAACCCGAAACGTACGCTTGAACGGCTGATAACGTACATCACCGCAGAGACATCCGACGTTTCTGCTTTGAGTTGCCATGCGGTGGTCCTTGAGCTTAGAGACAACCTTCGGCCGGACATTGAAACATGGGCGCAATATCTTTTAGGCGACGGAGTTCAGCCCGCTGGCAGGTCGTGGTCGTTTACGGGCACTTATGACCTCGTAGCGTCGGTTCCACGATCTTCAGACGGCGTCGTTCAACATATGTGGAGCACCTCCCCTGGGAATCGGAAGCTCAGGATATATGCGCCATACACCGCCTCAAGCGGAGCAAACCTTACCCTTCCTGCAGCAATACTCCGCATGGCCCTGCACCTTCTACCTGGCAGTCAGAGTCTACTGTTAGGTGAATCTACGTGGCGCAGTAGTGTGGGGCACGAAGTCGGCCATACCTTCGGTTCCGCGGCCAGCGACCTGAGCAATCTCCCATGGCTCGAAAACCCTGAAAGCTTGGCATGCGCACTCGATCATGAATTCAAGACCATAGGCGCCGCCCGGGCGGAAGCTGAAGCGCTCGCACAAGCGATGGACGAATTGGTGTGGCAGCGGCTCGTTGAAGGCTTAGCAACCAAGTTAACGTCTATTGCAGATCCCGCTCTGGCGGACGCTATGGAGGCGATTTGGCTCGAATGGTTGACCGGATTTGCTAAAGACCTCGATAACCGTCGGGAATTTTTGGAACAGCTTCTTTACCCGGAAACTGAAGGGAAAAATGCGAAGCATGCATTGCGCCTTGGCCCTCGCACCTTAGACTTGCTGATCACCGCTGTTGAGACCCTACTGTTGGTCGCGGTTGGTCTGGGCGGCAGCGGCTCAAACTGGGCGTCCTTCCCTGATTGCGGAGAGGTGCTCAGTATCGCGCTCAAGTACTGGTCAGGCCCGGCAGGCAGCGCACCTGAGGTTCGGGAGCTGTCAGATGATCATCTAATGACAGTTATCGGCCGTAACCCTGTCCCAGTCGTTATCTTGTCAGGCGTTAGCACATCACCGTCAGAGCTGCTGAACATTGGGATGGCTGACGACGCTGAAATGACGACCAGCATGGCGGCTGAGCGGCAGCCACATCTGCTCGTTACCCGATCTGGAGCATTTCGACATTTGCGCCAGGGGACATTGGCCTCTGTGCGACAACACTTTACCAAGCAATGGCAAGATCGACTGCTCGTCCGTCAGTCGGCCATCGAGACGAATGCGAAAGGAATCTGAAATGGTAACAATCCCGGAGATGGTTGCAGCCATCTCGAAGCGTGCTGAAGATCGCTACGAAGTTGCCTTGGCCGATACAGTCGGAGCAGCATTGCCGACTACTGAAATCCTCTCAAGTGCGGTGCAGCTTAAGCGCATTCATAAGGAGGGTGCCGGGTGGCGAACAGTGTTGATCGTAGCCTTACCTTTTGAAACCTTAAAAATTCAAGCTGCGTTTCGGTGGGCGGCGGATGTTCGAGACCTGCTTCCGGAGCCGCAGACTGCCGACCTTTATATGTTTATGCTCATCGAAGGTATTCCCTCAGAGGACGCGTCCCGGCTCGAGACGGACGATCGTTTTTGCAGGAAGGTAGTGGTCAGAGAACAGGAAGAGATTGACTCTTTTCTTGACCGTAGCTTTTTGGCAACCCTTTCTCCCGCGGGTAGCTCAGACGGTATCGGCGATCCACTTTTGGCGTCTTTGGGATCGCTCGGGCTGGCACATTCTTGGGTTGTGCCACATCTCAATACCTGGCGGGAACTGCTGTTGTCTGGAAAGTCGGGTGGTGATATCGCCGAGGCATTAAGGGCTGCGGCGTTTGGTAACGAGGACATGCAATGAATCTGTTGAAGTCCATCACCCTCTCCAACGTCCGAAGGTTTAGTGCTGACACTACAATCGAGCTCAGCTCAGGTGCGACCATTCTCCTGGCCCCCAATGGCACCGGAAAGACCGCTATCTTTGAAGCGATTGAGTTCGGCCTTACAGGCAAAATTTCCCGATTGGGCGACAACCTCTCCCCGATCATTCGGGACACTCAGAGCATGGCACGAGTGAGCTTGGACTTCGGTGAAACTCAAGCCTCTGCTCAGGTGAACAGCATCGGTGACGTTGTAAGGACGGGAGACCTGAGCCCCCTCTTCCCAGGGACAGATCCGGACGACATTCCGTTTCTGCTCAGGCTTACCCATCTACTTGATCAACGCGAACGGGAATGGCTTGTACAGGCCGACGCTAAAGTAGCTGGTTCTCAGTTGGCACGGTTGCCTATCGGTAGAGATGGTTCCCAAGTAAGTACAGCCCTCGGCAGCATCCGCCGCGCCTTGACAGACCAATTGAATCAAGCGAAGACCGCATTGGTAATGCTCGAAGCAGAGCTTGGCGAATGGCAAAGCTTGACTCTTGATCGGGACTTGGCTGCTGCTCAGTCTCAAGGAGCGCTTCGAAGCAGAGAGCACATCGCTGAATCCATCTCAGATATTGCACGCCAGGCGCAGAGCCTGGAGCAGTTGCCCGCTGGCTTACTGGTGCCACCCCTGCGTCAAGATGGCTTGGAAACGGTGCACGATGCGTTGGAGCAACTGGTGCAAGCCAAGCTAGATCGACTGCGCGACCAGATCTCCGCGCTAGCCGAAGTTGACGGACTCATAGGCCGCTTCTTTTCTGAGCAAGAACGTTCAGAGCAGATTTATAACGAACTGACCACCGCCACCGTAGAGCTCGTACAAAAGAAACACGATCGTACCTTAGCCACCGCTGATTATGAACGCCTTCAGCAGGAACTGATCACGGCAGAGAATGAGCGCAGTGCTATCGCTCAACAGCTCAACCGATACGTGAATGAGGCCAAGGCTAAAGAAGCGGTCGACCAACGCAGAGCGGTACTGGAGACCGCTGATACAGCATTAGCCGACGCAGAGCTACAGGCCACCATCTTGCGTAGCAAGCATGAGGGCAATGAGCAACTGGGCGTTCAACACGACCTCATCAATAGACAACGGCAGGTATTATTACAGATAGACGCTGAGCTTCTGACCGCTGAACAGCTGGTGGGGCGCTGGGAGCAGACACTTCAGCAAGTAGCAGACCTCACGGCAAGTATTAGTGGTGAAGAGGCGCAAGAGGATGTCTTGCTTGAACAGCTTCGGGTAGCGGTATCGTCACGTACCGCCGCCGAGGCTGAAGAACTGGCAGCGAGGAGTCATCATCAGACATTAATTTCAGCCGCGGACTCGATACGTCAAGCGGTTGCATCAATCGCCGCCCATCTTCCAAGCGATCGTGGTGACTGCCCGCTTTGCGGTGAAGAGCACGGAGCCGCTGCTCTTCATGAGCGCGTCACAAAAGCGTTGGAAGCTATTGATCCCAACGTGGTCGACGCCGAACGACGCGTGAAGAAAGCATCTGATGCACTGCGGGAAAGTCTGGAAACAGTGACGACCGCTCAAGCCGAATTGAAAGCGTTTCGGGATAGGATTGTCGAACTGGACTTTCAGAAAGCAGAGCTGACGGCACAGGCCGAAGATTTCAGAGCCAATACCCTGCTCGGCGGCGATACGGTGGCTCTTGCCAAGGAGTCTATCCGCCGTCGTGTCGATGCCAATTCTTCAAGCAGGCGGCAGCTCGACGAAAAACAGCAAAATATTGAGCTTCCTGTAGCCCCCGAAATCTTCGATCAGACGAAAAGCGCCTACGACTCGGCTGTTCGAGCATTAGACACTGCGCGGCAGAATCGCTCAGAGGCCAGCAGCAGGCTCGCGCAGGCGACCGCGGCTCTGGCAGCCATTACCGCTGACGCCCCACCAGCCCAAACTCTTGAAGAACTGTCCGCCGAACAAAACCAAAATGCAAAGAACATCGCTGACCTGAGCGCCAAGGTGATAGCGGAGCAGTCAGCCCTGGACAGGCAGCAGGCTCAATTAACTGAGCTAGTGAATAACGTATCCGCCTTGGAAACCCAGCTATCCGAAGCCCAATCTCGGATAGCTACATTCCGAGCTACCTGGCGCCAGCTGTCGTTCGCCGGTGATCCCGCTGCTGAGGTCGCGAACAGCCATGAGGCTCAGTTGCAGTCCACACTCACTGAGTTGGCTCGCCACTCCGAAACGCTCGAAACTATCAAAATCGAAATTGGAGCATGGAGCAAATTGGAGCAGGCGCGCCTCGCTCAGGGTCTGCTGGATCGCCGACGCGGCGAGTTATCAGAAGAACAATTCACCGATGATATTCGTCAACGAGTCGAGAAAAAGCAGTCGGCATTAGGGCGCCTATCACTGCTATCGGTGGCAATGGAAACTCTTAGTCAATTACTGGCTAGCGAAATCGCGAATGTCCAAAAACATGTGCTCGCCGTAGTGCCGCGGTGGCAGGCGCTTTTGAAGCGAGTGGTCAGAGACCAGCGGTTTTCAGGTACGAACCTGGATTTTCGCAGCGCATATCGAAGAGAGCGTGCCGAGGTATCAGTCCCCCTCCACGGGTCATTAGTCCCCGTCCCGGCAATAGCTAGCGAGGCTCAACTAACGGATCTACAACTGACCTTCCTGCTTTCGATGGCGCTGGATCATCAGTGGTCTCCGTGGCGTGGACTCCTTTTGGATGATCCGACACAGCATCACGACCTGGTGCACGCCGCATCGGTCTTTGATGTGCTTCGCGACTACATTGTCGACCACGGCTTCCAGGTCGTTATTGCAACCCACGATGCCCTTCAGGCCCGCTACTTCATGCGCAAGTTGCAGAACGATGGGATCGAGGCACGCATATGGTCGTTTGTCCCAACCCCTGATGGGGTTACAGCCGTTGAAAGCCAATGGCCAAGTAGAGGCCCTGTTACGGTGAGCGGATAAAGCTAATGCACCTGCGCTGAGCGTGATCGTGCCAAAGTACAGCCTAGAGGTTGCTGGCTGGCTCACAGCGCGAGGAATCAACATGCTTCTGAGGGCAGGGTAGTACGGTATTACGTACGGTGATCGCCTTCGCGTTTGACCTTAATCGCCAAAACGGGATCAACCCGCAAACTCTACACCAATTTCACCGAGATCAAGCGGCCAACAGAACTGGTTCGGACATTCGCTACCGAGGACATGAGGAGTGTTTGCCCATCGCGCTGGCGAAGCGCACGCTAAGGACGGGTTCTAACCAGTTAGCCCGGACAATTTTCGAGTATCCGGGCACACATTCCTCTTGCGATGCCAGCAGCCGAACGCTTTGCTGTTCAATCAGGTTTGCATTGGTGAAGCGCGACGTTGCCGCGCGTCCTTATGCATGTTGACCGGCGTTGCTCCAAGCACACGTTTGACCATCGCGGCGAGGAATCGTCCTGGATCAAGAACCTCTGGCGTCTTTTCCGTGAGAATATTAACCATCGGCAATTCCGTGATCTCGCGGTCAACCTTGCTTAAAGCGGCGGGTGCCGGCCTATCTTCCTCGTCATCCGACTCTGTCCCGGGCTCTGGAACGCCTTCTTCGGACACATCCTCGCCGGTGTCGGGGACAACGACTTCGGCTGCATAGTCCATCAATATCAGACAGGTTGCGTGATAGGCATCATCTTCCTGTCCCAACTTAGCGAGCAGGTCAAACAACCATTCGGCAACTGCTGGCTCTTTCTCAAGAATGTCCGAGCGCAACCCTAGCGTAAACCCAAGGGCTGCAAGGGGATGCCGCAAGCGTAGATTCTTGGCGTCACCGTACGACTCCTCGACTCGATTTGGAGCATTCTTGCCATATGACGAGTCCATGCGTTTTGTCGAGATCAGTAGCTCCGGCCCAGTAAACCAATCCGTGATGATCACGTCGACTTGCTTGAGGTAGTTCTTGCCGAGGATCTTGGCACTGGATGACATTACGTTTGGGATTGATGTTTCCTTGTTCATACGATCTAACACGGCATCGCGCATGTTCCGTGGTAACCACTTCAGCAACGACGCTACAGATGCAGGGAGGATGCGGGGAGGTAGTGGCCGTGGCCAGGCCTGATCAGGATCGAAACCTGCTCGCCGCAGCTCATAGCTGAGCCATACATCAAGCGCCAGCGCCGGCACTCCGGATTGTGTCCCCGCTTTCAAATATAGCGGAACACCCAGTAGTTTTGAGAGTGTGTTGTAGTCAGGCTCAAAACGCAGCGATCCGTCAGAGGTCTTCATCCATGGATTGGAATGCGTACCACCAGGTGCAGCAACTGCGACGATTCGGTCAAACAGTGCCCATGCTTCCGCTCTGGTCGATTTACTTTCTTTAGCGGCCACTGGCTCCCCTTAATGTGCGGCGTTGAGCAAGCGCTTCCCGCGCTTCCCGGATAAATTCAACGTGTTCTGCGGTTAGCTTGCCGCATCCTTGGAGTAGGACTTGATCCACGATCTCTACGGCATCAAGCAGCCTACCCTCCTCTAAAAGCTTCGAGACCTGCAATTTAATGGCACGAAGCGCATCGGCGTTTTCTGAAATCAGTGCTGGTGAAGGCATTCCCCAAGCATCTGCCTCCTTCGGTTCGATTTTCAGAATTCCTCCGCCATAAGTGCGCCCGACCATTTCGGCGTGTAGCAGCGTGACCGAGTTCAAGCTGGCAAGTGGCAACAGCTCACGACCGAGATCGCGAAGGTTGTCCTTCAAGAAAACACCGTGAACGGAGTTGAGGTACCGCGCGCCGGCATCATTAGCTGTCAGTCTCGGCGTGTCCGCATTCATGCACGTCAGCAATAGGTCCGCTGCAGGTACTAGAGGCACCTTGTACCATGTCTTGCGCACCCGGCATTTGTAGGCAGTATCGACACCGGTTCGATGCCCATCTTCGATATAGGCAAGCGCTTGCGCGCTGGGTGGGTCACTAGGGTAGAACAGATAGGTCGCTTGCCCACCTGCACCCAACTTAGTAAGTTGGGCCTCGGAAAGCGAAAGACCACGCAAGTGGGAACTTCCTGGAGGCGACAGGCGGAGCAACTCTTGCTTACGCAGGCCAAGCTCTTTCGCACGCTGAGGAGAAAGCGTGAAGTACTTGTTATTGCCGGTGACGATGCCGAGGGTCGTATCCCCCCATTTCTCCAGACTCGTGAAATGACCTGCGTGAAGGAGCTCATCTAAAGGCTTCACCGCCTTTGGATCAATAACGCTGCTTGTCCATTTCGCAGCTGGATCTCTTGGTGTCCATACGAGCCCTTCACCGAGGGTTTGAAGTTCCTTGGCATTTTTCGCCTGTCGGATGGTCGCGTGATCCGCAGGGCCCTCTTGGTAGCCGTCCGCAAGAAGCAATACGATATCAGCCTCTACTTCAGGGAAAACCTGCTCATCAAAGAGTACGAGCTGGACGTCTCGGAAATGACTGAACAGGAAACGGCGCACGGGAGCCGCATAGTTCACGGAGAGCAATTCGGCAGGAAGAACCAGCCCAAGGCGCCCGCCTCGCTTTAGGAACATTGCAGAATGTAGGGTAAAGGCAGCCCAGCTGGACGCAAGGCCCGTCAGGGACACGCCGGCTCTGAGAGCGGCCTCGCGAGAGCGGGCGCGGGCTTTCCCAGAAAAGTCTTGATAGCGAATATACGGTGGGTTTCCAATAACAGTGTCGTATAGGGACTCAGGCTCGACTTCAAAGAAATCGCTGTGCCTAATTTGGGCCTCACCGCCAGCGTCGAGCACACGCTGATTGGCGACCTTAGCACTGTGCTCGTGAATCTCGACGCCATCGACTATTGGTCGAACATCGTCTCTTAAGCTTAGATCTTTGAGCCGCGTCACTGCCGCGACCAGGAACGCAGCATCACCAGCTGAAGGCTCCATCACCAAGTCATCCGGCTTGCGAATAGCCCACTGGGATACAAACCGAGTGATTTCCTCAGGTGTGAAGAATGCTCCTCGCTCCTTGCGCAGGGCGGGGGTATCAGCTGAATCAATAGAAGGTACGGGCGTCACTGGCGAATCCTGGGAAGCAGCATGCATAGGTCAAACCAAAAGGTTTGGCGCAGAGAGTACGATGAGGATAGCTCCAGTCGAAGATCCAAACCTGAGACTTTTTAAATTGATACGAGTCTATCCGGTTCACCAAGCTCAAGTCGAGTTTGCCACACGCCCCGAGATGGATGTGGACTCAGCATAGCCCGAGGTATAGACACTTCACAGTACGTGTAACGCGGAGTGACTATCGGGTGCATCCGCACCGCTGCAAGCACACATCCAGGAAAGAGCGCTGTTTGCCCTACGCTACAGACTACGTAAAGAGTCCCTAAGTTCAGCCGATAGCTCCCTCGTCCATCTGCCCAGAGTCAGAATGAATTTTCGACGCCCCATCAATAGCCGCAGGCTCGCATTGAGCTATCCATAGCCCTACAAAGCTCCAGACTTTTAACATCAAATAAGGTAGTTATTTTGACCGTACCAACCCACCCAACCTTCATGCAGTCTTTCAAGACTAACTTCAAAAGGGTACTCACCTACTGGGCACAGATAGGCGTGACGATCAGCGCCATTGGAACCGGCATCGGGTACCTGACCTTATCTCTTTACACGCGTTCGATCGGCCGCCCGGATCTGATTTCAGCCGCTCTGGACGCAAGCTCGGCTCTGGTGCTCTGGCTGGCGATAACAGCGCTTGTAGTTTTTGCCTATCTACTTGTATTGGCTTCCACAACTGCGCTCTATGGATTGAGCGTATCTTTGTTTAACAAGGCACCTGACGAGCAGCGCAAGGTGGCTTTGAGTTTTCTCATTCCCGTCTGCTTGGGTATGACCGCATTTATGGTTTCAATCTATATTGGTCAAGGCTGGAATCAGGGCTACGCATTTTTGATAACCACGCTACTAGTGCTAGCCGCAACTGGCCTACTTTGTGTTTCGAAGGATTTTCGCTTGGCAATGAGAGCCTGCGCCGAAATTGATCTGCCCCAAGGCGTGTCGAAGCGGGGAGCCCGTATCTGGTTTGGTGCGATGGTCTTTTTCATGATAGTCGCAACAGTCGTTTCTGCGGCCGCACCCACAGGACTAATACTAAAAGCTTATGTCGTTGATGGGGCACGACAAAATATGCTCCTGCTCATGGCGGTCTCGCTTTTCGCCGCCATCGCAGCACTCGCACCGGTGGTCGTGTTCTACAGAAGTAAAACCGATCTTTTCACACGAATTCTGTTTGCTGTTGGGGCTACGTTGGCTGTCGTGATGGTGGTGATCATTATCTCACCCGGCGGCGCTACCATGATCGTGAACTCAACTGCGTCACTCATGAACGCTCGCAGTAACAAGATTGCTAACTATCTGATTGACGACGTGTATAAGGAAAATGATTTTGATCTGAAGGTATGGATAGGCACGAAAACGCTCCACGATCACCCATTGATCACCGGGTTTCCACTGTTTTCGTTTGGTGATGTCCTGCTTCTTTGCCCGTCAACGCGGGTCGATACGTTGATGAAAGACTGGCCTGCGGAGTCGGCATATTGCATTGTTACTAAGAACAGTAAGGTGACGCGTATGCCCTCTAACTCCAATCCGGAAGTTTCTGAACCAGCAGTCAAACCCGCTGGCTAGAAGTAGCCAACAACTCACGCTGTGAAGACCGACGCAAAGGCTGTCCACTCTGCCAAGTGGAAGTGGCGCTTTCCCGAGTTGGGCGAGCACATTAACGGACGTGAGGAACGTCTTTGATCAATCCAGCGCCCTACCCGCTTCCTCAAAGGTAAAAGCTTAAAACTCAACGAAATCATTCGAATGGCGCGATTCAGGACCCTCCTGGCAGAGATCCTAATAGCGCAATCCGGGCTTTCAATGACAAAGCGCACACGCGATAAAAATATGGTGCTAGCTGCCGCTGTGACTTACCTCAAAGACACCATTGACTGCGATTGGAAATCAGCTGCAGCAGCTGATTGGAAGCGATCCTGGCGCATCCCCTACATTGGAAAGGAACCCCTCGATGTCTCGATTCACCACGACTGCATCTTTCGAATGTCCCAAATGCTTCAAAGCAGCCAGAGTGACTATTGACGTTTCCGAAGTCGACTGGTGTGTGGAACCTCGGTCTGATGCCCCATCGGAAGGCCACACGGAATTCAACTGTAACGAATGCGGCGCCTTTTTCTATGCCCATATTCATAATTCGCCTGCTGGTTTTACTGTGTCGCTTGATGAACATCCAGACGTCGAGATTTCGGCCGACGACGCTCGCTACAACTCGGAAGAGGTGGAAGAAGTTAGCTGGTTGAACCACGACTTTCCGAAAGATTCTTTTCACGAATTCAGAGACAGCCAGAAGGATATGAAGGAGGTTTTATCGCGCTATGACTCTGATATTCGCTGCTTACAGAACTCTACCAAGGTCATAAATAGAATGGTGTTCTCAGGCGCAATAAGCGCGATGGAAGCATATCTATCCAGCACAGTGATCTCTCTCGTGACGGAAGAGCCCGATAGCATGGAGCGTCTGTTAAAAAAAGATAGGCAGCTTTCGTCAGAGAAGGTGACGTTGCACGAGGTGTTTCGAGATCATTGTCTCGTTGAGGATCGAGTTAAAAACTATTTAAGTCGCGTGCTGTACCATAACTTGGGCCGGGTAGAAGAGATCTATAGGATATGCTTCGAGGTAGAGGTATTTCCCTCTGAAGGACTCAAGGAGCGACTGCATCGAGCAATCGAGCTTCGGCATGACATCGTCCATCGCAACGGGAAAGACAGTGAGGGGAAGGATCAGGACTATTCTACAGAGCTTGTCCTGCGCACCATGGAAGACGTTGATGAATTGATTACACATATTCAGACGGCAGTATTCGGTTCTGCTACCAGTCATCCTGCTGGAGGTTAGCCTCTTGGTTAGCTACGACAATTGCTCGTCGTAAATCTAAGATAATGGTGGACGCTTTACTAAGAACAAGTCTTAGTGAACGTTTAGATCCCTGGCATCGCCACCTCCTTGGATCGTGCTCCCCTGTAGACAGCTTCGGTCGTGACTCGTAGCCCGGTTCCATCAGACCACTACACCACGACGAATCTGGGCTATCTGATCAGGCTGAGCTGCTCGCTTTTCTTGGATGATCTTTTTGGCCAAAGGCCTATGCTGGTTAGACAGAGCAACGCTTAGCAGTGAGGGCATTTCTAACTCCTTCATGACCTTGAGCTTTTCGTCGATGAAGCGTCCTGGGAAAGCCTTAGAAAGCCCGTGTTTGCCGAGCTCAATCATTACGGCGATGGATCAAAAGCGTCCGTACCGGGTCTTGCTGATGCAGCTTGCGCTATCCGAAAAAATTCGCCTTGAAAAAACAACCGCCTGCAGAGTGATGGGCTCGTTTTTTAGCTCCTTCGCATGCGTGATCAAAGCATTGGACAACCCCCCTCCAGTCACGCTTGGCGAGCATCTGATACATGGCTTCCGACAATCTACGCCTACCACGTCACCTGTTCTTCAAGACCAAATCGGTGTGCTTCATCGCAAAGACGGAAACGACTCCCGCAAGATGATTCACCGTTTGTGCAAGATCAGGCGTTGGCCGAACGTACTCATCCGATTTGCCATGGGAGGCGCTTCTACTGTTGCGTATCGTTCCCACACCTTGGCAGATGGTGCCAACACCCTGGAGCATCTGCGAAGTCGCCGCGTCAATCACTGACGTCTCCCGGAAAATTTTCAACAGCATTTTCACAAGCTTTTCGATGGATTCTTTTTCGTATTCCGTCGCACCCAACATTTTCAGGCATTTCTTCAGTACGGTTTCGATGTGCGAATAGCTCAACGTTATGCATAGCTCGGGATCAGTGATAACCGATTTTCTAGCTTTCAGCCAAGACTCAAAAAGCACCGGGCTACCGCCGAAAAGCTTATCGTGATCCGCGTCAATCTGCGCCTTTTCCACAGTCACAAATTGAGCAAGCGACCTGACCACCGAGGATGTTTTTTCGAACTCTTTCTCAAGGTTCTTGCCAAGGTCAACAAGGAGTGAATTCAGTACATCAGGATCGCTCACACGCCGTTGCCAATCGCTACCAGCACCCTCCAGCGTGTAATTAGTCCAATAGTGATCCTCCCAGCTTGGACGAGGTTCATCTTTTGCCCCAATAAACAGCTCCTGACCATTGAATCCGAGATAGCCTTCGGTATGCCCAATCGGATCACCTTCGGTATCAGTGTATTCACTAAACCTTAAAGTCTTGCTGTTCCCACCACAGCCCAGGCCCTCAACCAATTCCATCAGTTTTTGCTCAAAAGATTTCAGCCCTTGGAGTAGTAAACGGTGCTCGTTTCGAACCCTGGCAGATTGAGCAGCCAACTCCACGAATCCATCGTCGCTCATGATTTTCTCCGTCAACAGGACATATTTGGGAGGTTCTAAAGGAAGGCTCCCCCATTGGCTCACTGCCATCCGCTGGCAAGATATTGTGGTCTAGTAAAAAGCCTTAAACGCGTGACGAAACTACATTTTATTTATGGGTCGATCTTGCGACGCAGCCACGACAATGGCCCAAAAATGCAGAAGACGATATAGAGCAGTGTTCGCATAAATGCTCGCACCGGCCACCATGCAGGCTTCCATTTAACATTGAGTTCAAAGACCCCTTCAGGCCTGAAATGAGCCAGCGGATGAGTGAGGAAGCTATGCCACAAACCATCATTTGAAATCAGTTCGCGTAAATTTTCAGGCACAAAGAAATCCGAGTGGCCGAAATTCTTGTTACGAACATTGAGAGCGCTCTTCGAGGCATAGCCTACTGTTCCGCCGGGGCCCGCCCCCGGGATGGTGTATTGCGAAAACGGTACGGCCGTGTCCTTCGCTCCGACGTGATTTAAGACGGCTTCCACCCGACCTTCTGCGATAGAGCTCTCCCAATCAAAATCGGGACGTACGATGCTGCCGGCAGTAATGACGCGCCCGAACTTAAGATCTTTGAATTTAGGATCCTCCAGGATGAGCGAGAAGAGACGGGTTCCGAAGCTGTGCGCAATGATATCGGGGCTTGAAGGGCGTTGACTATCCGTCGCCTGATTGATCGCAATCCTGATTCTCTCACCTAGCTGCGTTGCTAGCCTTCGATGGAGTGGCTTTATCAGGACGTCTACTGTCGCCCAGCCATATTTATATATGAGCACTGGGGCTGAGTAGCGAAGTCGATTGGCGATCTGCCAACTGAACTCCTCCTGCCAGGGGGCGCGACTGTTCATGCCATGGATCACAATGACCCACCTTATGTCGCGGCTGGTTTCACCCACGAGGCGGTAGAAACACTCAACGATGACCTCCTCGCCTTCCTGCTGATAATCAGCGTGGCAAGTCGGGCACATCGTGATCGTTTTAGTTGTGTCCGGCGCAAACACATGAGGGCAAAGCGGGCACCGATAAGTCTCGATTTTCCGTACTGCTGCTGATGCGACGAGTTCTTCGAAAAAGGCGTGCAGTGCTTGATCGCTCGACTGCACACCGACCGTCTGCGCGAAATGCGCCAGCGTGAATTCCAGGCCATCACCAGACTCTAGACGCCGACTGATTTCCGCTCTCCAGCGACTCTCCTGCGATTCTGAAGTGTTCATGCTTCGTTGTTGTACCCCCAAAGAAGCTCAACAATTTTAAATACATCCTCCCGCTTGCACTGGGCCCAAATCCTGAGCCTCCCTTCACTGCCATAGACTTGAACTGCAATGCGACGACTCGTCCCGTGTTCCTCAGACACAAAATGAAGCATGCCCTGTGCTCTATCGAATTGGCTGGCATCCACTGCGCGGAGTACGCCCCGAACTGCTTCCACGGATTCGATTCCCCCTTCAGCCAGAGTTGACGCCATCTCCACATAGCCGCTGTCGAGCTCGAACCGAGTCGAATGCACGCCCCTATCATCCCTGGCGGCCACCTTCACCGCTTGGCTGAGCGTTATCTTTACGAAGGGAACATTGGGGCAACCGATGACCACTAATGCAGCATGGATATCGACGAGAACTGCATCGTGGTCAATCTCTGGGTTACGGTGAATCAAGATCGCGCAATAACCATCACCGAAACGCCATTCGTATCGAACAACACTACGATCGAAGCGTTGACGATAGGCATCAAATCGAAACCGCTCGTGCTCCTCCTCCACGATAAAATCCTTCGGCTTCCAGCGATTCCATCCTTCTTTGCTCTGGTGCCACTCCATTGATAATCCGACATCTCCGAGACGGATATGCTTGAGTTCAAGCCCATCGGGAAAATCGAGGCTAGCGCTAGAGCCAAGAACGCCAGCATGCGAACTGGCGGCGATGCCATTGGCAAGCGCGGCAGCATCGATTTCTGGAGGTTGGAATAAGTAGAGGTGCTGATCTCCCCAGCCTTCTACCTCTGCAAGCCAGGCTTCCAGCTTCCCCTGGGTGATAACTTCTTCATCAATGGCAGCATCAAGGTTGCTCGCGAAATCTTCCTTCGTGACTCCGATCCTGGTGCCGCTGTCGCGTAGCAGCTCTTTGATGAAAGAATTTCCTTGGGCGACAACGACCCGATGCACCAATTCCTTGAGTTCCGGCTTGCTCAGCTCCACGGTCGTACTCCCTCTGATAGTGCCCACCTTCGTATCGGACTGACGTTAGCGAAAATCTCGCCTGCGCGATATAGCCATGAGCCATCATGCGTTATTATAAAAGGATCCCCGGTTCTATGAGGTTTGCTCACCAGTGCACAGCGCAATTTTTTCAAGTACCGACTCAAAGAGCCAAAGGGCTGGGCATGAGCTTATGTCGCATACGCGGAAACGCTGAATATCGAAATACGTCTGTGCATCGCATAGGCGCAAATTAACTATGCTTTAGGTAGCACACCATGGATTTGAAACGCTTCCTGAATGAATTCCATCCTTTGTTGACGGAGTATGAGCGCTGTGCGTTTCGCGACTTCGTATTTCCCTACGAAGTAACCCCTCACAACTATTTGAGCGAAGCAGAGGCATCATTATCGAGGTTGACTTCCGGCGGTGACCGTGAAGCAGTTGCAAATGCAAAGAGAGCAATTGACTGTCAAATTGAAGCGGTCATAGAGACACTTGGGCTTCTCGGTGGTAACACCTTCCCGTCTAGGTTAGCCGCAATCCGAAAGATCGGTCTGGTGGCTCCACGTATTTTAGAAAAAATCAACAAATTGCGAAATACAATTGAGCATGACTTTGTCAATCCGACACGAGAACAGGCTGAGCTAGCAGTCGATACAACTCTCCTCTTTGTCGAACTAACGCACCGAGTGTTTCGGCAGACGGTGCTTCAATGCGCGATATATGATCCAACGCCGAAAATAACACCATGGATCAACTGGGGGCCGAATTATTTGGTTTTTGAAATGATTGGTAATGCTGAGGGGATTGAGATTAAAGGTGAAATTGAAGGAGAAGCGTCAGTGCGACAGTTAATAAAGCGCACAGCCATAGAATACGTTCCGCTTCTCAAATTCTTTCTCGCTGGTGATTTCGCCTATTCAGACGTATCAGACGAAGACTTAATCAAGAATTTGCGAACGGAGATCGATGTCTAGATTTGCGGCTACTGACGCCCACCGTAGAGGCAAAACTCAAATGCACGGCTACTTTTGGCCAGTTAGTGGAAAATACCGTTAAGGCAATGGCTTACGATGGATACCACACAACAGACATTAACTCGCATCTACAGTGACATTCTTTCAGACCTCTCCCTCCATTGGTTCGACCGTAGCCGCGAACACGACCCTGAGTACGCCAAACTTTCAGGGTTGTTCCTTCCGGGAACATCGCAGGCATACCAGCAAGCAAAGCGTCGGATCATGGTGGTTGGTCGTGAAACTCGAGGCTGGAACGTGGTGAATGGCAATGCACCATTCCTTGATCTGGAGGACTACATACAGAAGGCCATGGCCAAACAACAGCATTATCTGGCCAGTGCCATGAACGCATCACCGGACAAAGGGGCAAGTTTCTTCAACCTGCTTCGTGCGCTGGCAAGCAATCACGGCAGTGAGGGGATTGCCTGGGCAAATTTGTTCAGCTTTGCCTGGAATGGCAAGTCGCCGATGCGCTGGAAGCACTTCCCTCACGTGCTTGATCTATCTGAACAGCTATTGAAGGCGCAGATCGAAACTCTCAAACCAGACATAATTATCTTTGCCAACGGTTCCAGTAGCGCAAGATTCCGCCAGAGGTATTTCCCTCACAAAGGCGAGCACATTGTATGCAGCAAACTCGCTGACTTCCGTGAGCAAGGCATTCCCATCAACCAGCTGTGGGAGTTTTACCTGCATGGGACGATTCAGTGCTATCGCATACAGCATCCCAGCAGCATTAGCGCGGCGTCACGGCAAGCTCGGCGCTTTTTGCTGGAGCGAATGCTCTGAAAAGCAGCCAACAGTGAGGCGGCCAAGGCGGCCCAGGGACTAGACGGGAGTCCACAGCCTGCAATCGCTCCGGACTGAGATGAATGTCGGCCTCCAATCTATGCAGAAACTGGGATGCCGCGGGGCTTCAGGCAGCTCAGTACGCGCCTGAAAGACTTCGCTTTGAGCGTGGATCGCAGTAGTGCTCAAGAGCGCTAGTCTTGCCGGCTGCTTCGGTTACTCGATTTTCCATCCGAAGCAGCCAGCTGTCGTAAATAAAAGCCTTCACCAGCTTTCAAACTCAGCGTTTGAACGACTTGCTGGTTTTGATGACAAACGATCCCAAGGCTTTTGAAACGGATTGCAGCTCCAGATCAAGCCCCCGCTGCTTAGCAATAAACTGCCTAGCAAACCTGTCCATGTGCTGAGCTAAGGTTGCACGAGTCGGAATGGTGGATGCGAACAGTTTAAAGGCTGTCACCGCATCTAAACCGATCTCTCCCACAAGCGGAGCGAAACGTGTCGCATATTTTTCAACGACACGACCGAAGCCTCTGTTGGAACTCGCGATGACAGGCGCCAACATCACCCAAGCGTCAGGCATATTCGTGAGAGATTTTTTGTTGATCACGTGATCCGCATCCAGCGTAGTGTCCAGCGCCTCCAGCAGTCTGATATCTCGCTGAGCCTTCTGTGCGGTCGAAGACGCCATCAGGCAGCGGCGCGACAAGATATTCAACTCTTTGACCTGTGCTGCCCTCAACACAGGCTTCATTCGTTTGCGGATGAGCCCATTCTCCAGCGAAGACGCAACTTGCTGATAAACCTCGGCGGCTCGTTTTTGTACAAGGCGAAGGTCTCGATCGCTCCGAAGTTGTTGCAGCCAGACGAGGACTGCCTCCCTGTACCGTGGTGACGTCGCTCTCACCCAAATGAAGGAGGCCCCTTGCAAGCCAAACGCGCCATTGAAATCACCATGTGTGATGACGGCATGATCAGCGGGCAGCCCAATAGTATCTACGGTCTGGTGATTGACGCTGGCCCAGCGCAACAGTTCTGCTTTTGAGCTGAACGCCGCAGGAAGACTTTTAAAAGAGTCGCCTATCTCAACCGCGTTCTTCACTGACATCTGAAAATTAAGATAGCAGTAACTGTGATGATCCCAACGAGCTTCTTTGCCTATAGCAACGAGCTCCATATATTCCACAAGTGTCTGTCTGATCGATGGTGTCATTGTAGATACATTACCTGATATGGGAATTTCAGAGGCTGATTAGGTACATCCTAGTTTCACTGAACAAATATCGACAGCTTAAGCCCGAGGCGTATCACTCAGCCGCAACGGTTTGCGGAGCGCGCAAATATGCGACGAACCCTTCCCAGTCATGAGCCTGATATTTTTCCAACATTCGGTTAGGTAGCTTGAGCTGCGATACGGGCCAGTCGATTGAGATCTGCCAGTCGACTTCCTCAAGAATCTGTTGACCTGTGAAATATCGGACTTCATCTACCGTGGTGTTATAGATCAGGAAGATGCGTTCGGGATTTGCACTGACCGCTACGCGACTGAGCCCCCGCTGATTGTTCCAGTTCACGCCGCTCTTGATCTGCACCTCAAAATAACGGCCCTGATACCCGACGAGCCCGTCTATCCCTTTGTCATCGACCAAGGAGGGGAATACGTCAAAGCCCTCGCCGAGCAGGTACCCCCAGATGGCGAATTCGTTGCGCTTTCCGATGGCCAGCTTATTCTTCTTCACGACTGCGTCCTCACCTTGCATGACGGATTTTCCGTCGACCCCCCCCATGAAGGCACTATGCTACCATCGCTCCGATAGCTCTAGCATGGGATAGCCGCTCGGGTCTTAAGAGAGCACCGGGTACTGGGCGTCTGAATCAGGAGCGATTTCTAAAACCGCACGCAGCTCAAGATGTTTCCAATGTTTCAGGCTGAGGTGTTCGACTGTAGTGGATTGAATGAAAACGGACACTCTTTTAGGCCAGGACGCTCGTCATAAGAGAGTGGGTCGCCATATTGTGCTGAGTCACGTCAGTACTTGTCCCTCTCTGGAGAGATAGGTTTATGATTGGCGCGACTGGTAAAGCTTACAGAACAGTGTGCGCTTCCCTTATGAATGAGCTTTGTTGAACTTCAAGTGTGTTCAAACAGCAGGAGTTGTGGTTAATCAATGGATTACCATTATTATGAGCGTCTAGCACACCCATAAGTTCTATCATGTATTACGCTATGCGCATCCATAGCTGTCCATTTCCACTAACCCCCGGTCGCTTTTCCACAAACCCCGTTTGCTTAAAAAACAGTCCGTTGACGCTCCATCCTCACACCTTCCCTTAAGTCGCCTTGTCACAAACCTCCGTTTTCGCGCCTGACGCTCTGAACAATGGCTAGCACCCAGTACGCCTGCTAAACGTAGATGCACCACTCAGAGAATTTAGCGCGCGGGTTCACCAATGACGCGGCCGTTCATCTCATTCTCTATCTTTCCTCCCTATAGCCACTGGCGACCTAAATATGAAACCAGTTTCCCCGGGAATCTCCAGGTCCCCGCTCGCTTAAGCGAAGTCAACGAGGACGGGCGCCGACTTCGAGAATTACTCGGCCTTCATCCTTAACCCGGCCACAGGCTGGCTGCAACTTTCTTCAGCCGCTTCATGCTGCAGGAGCTATTTGGAATGTAAATTCTTTCCATATCAAATAGCTCCCACCAACACTCAAAGCACCCTCGATCGGTCATTTAGACGGGAGCGGCCAGCATCGGACTAGCCCGGCGAATACCGAGCTGGAACAGCCTCGCGCCATCCAAAATATCTAGGGCTTCAGCGCCAGAAATCTCAATCTCTAACCTAAGCTTTTTTAGGTCAAAGGTAAAATATGCACCATCACGCGAATAGGTGACACGCTCTGAACGGTCGTCATCGTCAACTTCACCGCCATGAGACTCCCGCACATCTTCAAGAGTGTCGACAAGGTCATCAAAAGACATGTCCATTCTTCTGAACTCAATGACAAGATGATCGAATTTTCCGTTGAAAATATTTTCGATCGCCTCTCTATGGGCCTCCCATCCATCCCTGAGCTCCAAACACCGATAGATTACATACTCAGTGTGATCCTCTGGGTTTTGCCCACCTTGGATTGAATACCGGAAAAATTGGTGGTGAAGATCGCCCGCACCATAATCTTCACCTTTTTGCAAATCTTTGCGACGGGCACTAAACTCCGCCCTTGCAAGTTGATACAAATCTTGCAGCTCTTCAGAGATCTGCGTATCTAACAACCCCCTGCAAAACTTATCAGCAGCTTCACTGAGGTCATCTGGCACACGATGATTCGACTTAAAGCCATCAATCAAGCGAATCCGGCCAGTCTCTATCCCCTCCAAAAACTCACTGCTGTTCTTAAGGGTTATATTCGCTAACGCAGCATCTGCAGGCACAGCGATTACGGGAATATCTTCGACATAGCGAATGCGAAAGCTACCACTACTAGAGATTATCGCTCGGGGAGTTTGATTGGCCTTAATCGTCATCTTGTGAGTTATGTAGTGCGGCACTTCTCGACGTAGATAGTCGCGTAGACTTGCATCGGTCAACCATCGGTCGCGAAGCGCGCCAGGGGCGCGTCCCTCCAAGGCCTCAAGCAAAAAGTAAGTCCAGATTCCATGCCCCAAGGGCATGGCTGGATACGATTTCTCGCGAGGAGAGCAGGACAAAAACACTCCGCAGTACCAGTTGTTATCTAAAAACCGCTCCACTTCCGCTGCATCGAGATTAGAGAGGACATCACGAGACTTAACTACACCTGCGAAATTCGCCGCGCAAGCGTCGACGAAAATCAGAGCCCTACTGCACTCGCTGCCTTCCAGCCGCTCCAATAAATCAGCCTGAAGGCTCAGAGTGGTATCTTCAGTATTAACTGGGCTAGTGTCATAAACGCTCAGGCGATTGCCCCCGGCTCCGTGAAACCCATGGCCGGCGTAATAGAAAATGAAGAGTTCGTCTTCTCCGAGGTTCCTGATCGTATGCGCAAGTTCGTCTTTCACAGCAGTGTGACTCGCGTCAGCGTCTTTGAGGACTTCGACATGAATGACTTCTGCTGGATAGATTTTCCGCAGCGCGGCAGCGAAAGCATCCCCGTCGGCATGGGCGAAATCTACAGTCGGTAATTCGTTTTTACGATAGTTTTCGAGCGCCACCACAAAGACTGAAACTCGCTGCGGAGCGCCCATCTGATGAGATGCTTCGATCTCACTCACCTGGTTAGCAGATCTACCGATGCCCTTCTTGCCCATCCTTGCTCCCTCGCTCAAGCGATAACCGCCACACTCATGATCGTTCCAGGCCTTAGTGAATGGCCCGTAGATAGTTATCCGTAAACACACCACAAAAAAGCGATGAGTTTACCAGACGATAGGTCTGTCCGACCGCCCCTACTTTGGCCAGAGAGAGCTTGCGGCAGGAACGGCTACATCCGTTGGAGAGTTGACCTTGACTCCCCCTGCTACGCCAGAATGGTCATAAACTTCTGACGCACCCGATTCCCTTGCAGGCCTTGCCAGCGCAGCATCGCACCCAGCAACCCGCCATCTTCCTTCCATAGGCTCGGTGCGCAAACAGATCCTGCCAGGCCACGCTTTGGCTCAGTTGGGGAATACCGTGAAAAATTTTCTGTCACATAGAAGGAGCACTTCATCAAAATTCCGCTTCCCACCTGCCACCAAGCTTCTAACTTCTTTCAGCATTTCTTTTATAAACATAATTCCCCCCTGGTACGTGTACTCCACGGGAATAACTACTAACAAAATTCTTTGATCTGGATAGTTTTTATCATGCTTATCTTCGATGACCTTCGCAATTCTAGCCGGTAGCGAATCAATCATTGACTTGATCTTGGCCAAATTCCTCGTCGGAAAATTCCCTATACCACGCTGCTCACTCCACGAAAGCAACTCGAAGTCACCGAATGGAACGGCCCAGGTGATTTCTACAATAAATATCTGAGAGTCGTCGACTATTTTTAGATCGAAATTGTCCGCTTCCAAACCAAACTGTAGGACTGCTGAGTCAGTAACCTTCTGATGCTTAATGAAGTAAAGAGAGGGAAGAAGCTCCTCTCGAAGAAGTTTGTTCGGCGCTTTACCGTCCACTGCGCGCCGGGTTGAATAGAATCCATTAAGGGCGTGGAAATACTCAAAATTCTCCATGGAACCATGGTTTACGTAAGCGTCAATAATCTCCTTGAAGCTTTGAACTTTAATTAATTGCTCAAAAGGTGCCAAGTCCAGATAAGGCTTAGTGTACGTCTTCTCAACGGGCGCCTGGATATGCTTAAGCTCAAAGTTCGCCCCGAAAACCAATTCGCAATAATAATTTGCGAACGAGGGATCGATGTAGAACCCTTCATCATGTTGACTCAGAAGTCTCTTGTCCCGCATGCCCTCGAAACCATAAAATAGCCCCTCGATCTCGGTCTTTAGAGCCTCCGTGACCTCAATCCGCTTGCAATCTTCCTCCTCTAAGAAGCTAAACCACCATATGAATACGTCTTCATAATCTAAAAATTCATGGTCATGCTGATAAATATTGACACCAGAACTTTTCCCAAGCGATGCCAACACGTTATCGACAGCGGACTTGAACTCGCGATATGCCTCCCAACCCAATTCCACATACGGTGCACCTTCGGTGAACAAGATGTAGCTGTGAGATTGGGGGCGCTCAATTTCTTCAAACTCTTGCGTTGACACATACCACCTACTGTTTGGTTTTTTAGTGAGAGGCACGAGGCGGCTCTACCGTCTCCGCTTGCGCGAGGGAGCAACGCCGCACCACAAGAGGGCACGCACCTGCCCGTTCTCCAGCCATGGCCTGGCGTAATGGGCCGGGAGATACCCCAGGTGTGTCCCGGCCAGAACGCCGTGGGCCACGGCTTCCATTTGATGAGCCGTGGCTGAAGCACGCTCGGGTGTCACCGGCAAGACCTGATCGGCCGGCAGGAAACCATGCTTGATCCAGTCACTGGCTTGCAGTTGTTCGACACTTGGTACAGCTACCTCGAACAACGGGTGTTTACCTGCTTACCCCATTACGATCCAGCAGTTAAATGCAGAGATTGAACTGCGAGACATCGAAAGGACTATTGCTATCTTCGTCGCGCATTGTGTGATCAATATGAGCACGCAAGGCGGCCCCCCATTCTCCTGGGTTGGCGGCCTCTTAGCCAGACGCAAAGCTTCAACAACATCCGAAATTAAACTGTATCCCACATATTCGAAGTCGCTCTAAGCGTTATCACAAAATAGTTAAAACGTGCTCTACCTTTCGGGCCGATCCTGTCCATTACATGGGCTATCGTAAGATTCAATAATCACCCTTAGAGTACTAAACAATGGCAGCTTGCACTCTTTTTGACGGAACTATCCCGGTAACGCTGACACAGATCGCCAACGGCATCATGACTACGGAATCCTCCGCAAATCTGGTAGGTACTGGCGGGCAAGCGGCCTATTTGGAACTGACCAACAATACGATTCATGCCACGCCGGTGAGTGTTCGATTTTATCAGAGCGGTCCTGATGGTGAACGCGACCTCTGCAATTCCACACTTCTGCTAACGCCAGGTTTCGGCACGAAGCGTGTTTTCAAAGAGACGGTGTTTGGCGAGTCCATAACATGGCGTTGTGAGGTATCCGCGGCAACGGACGTGGATGTAGCACAGGTGCTATGTAAACTTTTTGCGTGAGTACAAAGTACTGCATGCCAGTTGTCATGTTTGGTTCTTAAGCAAAGTCGACGCTGGCGTGAATGGATGCGAGTTGAGTCCCATGTTGGTTGCCGCACATCCGCAACTCAATACCCGAGGTATCTCTATGAAGCTTGCCCATGCATTGATCTTGATTCCCCTGCTCTCTTCGCCTGCCGCCCTCGCCGTGACTTTTGATGTGCTAAGTTCGCCACCGGCACAGTCGACTTCTTCGACTTGTCAGTCATATTCGATGGCCGTCGGGGTGTCTTTACTGTCACTCAGTCCATTTCCGATCGACTCGGAAGTCACCATAAAGGAGGGCGAAAACAGGATCCGAGCGGCGCTGATCAAAGCGTGTCCATCGTGCAAGGAGTTCACGCGGGATCACTGGAAAACGGCGCTCGAAGCCTACAGCAGCAATGCCCTTACCCTCGGCAGCAAAGCCTTCGCCAATGTGCCGCAGCTTTATGAATTCCTTTACCAGAACGCAGTGATCACCCAAAAAACACCGCTCGACCCTGCATTTCAAGTGTCTATATCGAAACCTTCAACCGGGTATTTCCTGTCGGTGACCGAGCTTGAAGGAAAAACCTATGCCAGCGGGCATATCGTGACGGTACTGGGCGTCGATGCCCCCAAGGCGAGCGACTCCGGTTACCGGCCTGCATTGCTGATCCTCAACAGCGGGAACAAGAACGTCCCGGACCAACCTGTCAGTGATACTCAATGCATCGGCTGGCCTGGTGGCGTGAAACCGAAATATGTGGGTTCGCTCACGTGGGTTTCAAACTACACGATCAAACACAACCGTCTTGATTGGATTATCAAGAAACCATGATCCGTCAGCCCTATACTTGTAAGCGCAATCCCCTTTTTGCAGGGGATTGCGAGCCTCTCTGGACGAAACCGCTCGCACCACCCAACTATTCATTGTCCATCAGACGCATACGGGGCCGGCATGGGTAAGATTATTCGAGCGCTGAAGCGCGCACCGGTTTCTACAAGCGTGTCGCTGTTCTGCATATCCTCCCAAGACACGGGCTCGGGAAAATCGTCGGAATAGGTCGCGGGCATGAATCGCTCAAACTCGGACAGAAACACCACCAGCTGCCCGCGTCCCAGTTTTTCAAGCCGAGTACATGGCAGGGTGAAGTCGAACTTCCACTCGGCATTACAGCAGTCGCCCTTGCTCCAGGGCACAACCTGCTCCGTGCAGCTGCGCTCAGGATCATCTCCAAGTTGAACCGGGCGTCGGCGCAACGGGGGTTTGCCCGGTTTTTCGCCATCACCGCTCTCGTGAAACACGCGCATGCGGATATGCGGTCTGGTCTCGCTATTCCTCGTCCCTGCAATCACAAGCGGTCCCTCATGTGAGCAGCCCTGAACTTTCACATACACCTTCATGCAATCGGATGCCTCGATCGTGTCGACCTTTACGGTACGGATTGGCAAAAGCTTTGCCCAGCATTCAACCGGCAACGATGTTTGAGGAATGCCGAGGGCCGAATGCTTCTGGTATCGCACGAGGGAGAAACACACGAAAGGATTGATACTGTCCCGAGGCTTAATCGGAACATCGACATACCACTCTTCTCGATCTACATCGAAATATGGCTCGAACAGGAGTAACAAGACCGGACTGGATACCTTGCAGCTAAAATTATCCGTCACCATGCCTTGGGTGCCATCGGGCAGATCGTAGAGCGGGATCTTGTCATTGGCGTGCTTACAGCAGTCTAACCGGAAGTCGTCTTCGCACAGAGGCGTGCGTTCCCCGCCTCCTTCGCGCCAAATCGGATCGCCGCCCCAACGGCTCACTCTCGTTTGCAGCGCGGGGTTATCGTTTTGCGCGGCGTTGTCGGCGGGTGCCAGAATGATGCCCAGCATTTCGCCTTCGCCGGAACTGAACCAGGGGCGCTTGATCCTGATCCGGACATCTGAATGGTGCGTGTTACTCCGGGACGAGGGGGCGGCACAGGGATTTTCAACCGAGTAGAAGCTGGGCTCACAACCGCGCAATTGTGGAGGCAAGGGACGCACCGTTGCGTCTAGCCAAACCTCCTGCGGCCGACCGATTCTGCTTTGATCCTCTGCTCTGAGCGAGGTGACACGGCGCTGCACCCGCTTGCTTCGCTCCTCCTGGAAGACCGCACGGGTATTGAACAGCGGGGCGTGGCGGCCGATGGCGACAGGCGTAATGATTAAACGTCGGGCTTTGTTATCGGTAAATCGATGACATAGCGCGACCCTGTCGGGCTTGACGGCATCTGAAGGCGCCGGTGCACGCTGGGCTTCCTCCAACAGCCGCCGCAAGTCAAGCGTCTGCCACGGGTTAGCGCTGCTCTGAGAGGGCGGCAGTCCGTCGCCGCGCAACAAAAGCACGGTCCTGGAAGGGAGCACCACTTTACCGCTGCTTTGCACGGCGAAACCGAAGATGTCTTGGCCAGATTGCTTGCTGGGCCATTTGTCCGCTCGGCGTTTGCTTAGGGAGCGGCCACGCTGATCGTCATCGAAGCGCGCAGACTGCGGTGACACACAACTCAGATAGAGCTCGAAGGCATCGGCACTGGCAATTGGCAATGAAAGGCTGCCGTCCATGACCAGTTCACCTCGCTCGGAGTCGTCGCCTTCACCGGTGCGCAATAGCTTGCTGCCGCTTGTTGTATCGAGTTGCAGCACGGGGTCCATAGCCGGACGGTTCAGTGCATGGACCACCTTCAGGATCGTTACTGCTCCCAGCTCCTCCACCGGCCCTGATGTCCTCACATAGTTGTAGAGCGCATCAGCTTCGGCGGTTGTCTCGGTGGGCGACAGGTACTCAGGCAGCGCGAAGCACGCTCGCAGCGTCTGGGCATCGGGGACACACCACAGGTGCATTTCGAACTCGTCAAAGGGCGCCAACGCGATGACGACTCGGCGCACCTTGAGCCTCGGGTCACCGTCGTACAAATTCCAAACGCCTCTATCTCTCACTTCGGTTTTCTGTAGTTCGGGAGCTACCTCAAAACGCAATTGGATGGGGGTAAGCTTTGCAAAATGGTCTGCCGTCAGCGGCTCCTCCTCTGGCGGACCAGAGTAGAACGGCACGGAAAAAATAGTCGGTTGATCCGGTTCCTTGAGGTATTCACTTGTGCCTTTCCTGAGCAGCCCGATCACGAGCACTCGTGCTGCCGGATCCGGGTAAAAGCTTTCCTTGGGCGACGATGAGACAGAATTTTTCCTCAGTACCAGGGTGGCGACGCCTTGCTGGTCCTTTGACCCTGGATTTTCCGTGGAATAGTCCGGCTTTTCGCGTTTGACGAGTATCTGTTCGCTGTTCCAGCCCACTTCATAACTGTTGAGGCTTTTAGGGTAGCCACCACGGTACTCCAGGTTCCGTAACGCACCATGGCGCCAGTTGGCGACATCTGATGGGCCATCGAACATCCCATGCCTGGCAACATCTTCGAGCCCCATTGTCGGCGGCATGATTATCCGCACCGCGTGGCGTGCACCCACGCGGTTAACAAGAGGGACGTAATCGCTTGAGTCAATCGGCGACCAGGGCAAATCCTGACGCCCCTCGAGTGAACCATTGGTGGTGCGCAGAATGACCTCTTGGCTGGTCTGGAAACCCATGTAGGGATGTTCCTCCCCTGCATGGTCGGGCAGCATCAGGACATCCGGCGACAGAATGGATTCATTGCGCCGGAACACGCACCCCTCGTCTCTGGGCAGCACAAACGGGCTTTTGACTTGAGCATAGTGGCGCAGTGTGGCGTCCTTCAACGTTAACCCGCCACCGCCGGCATAAACCACGCGCATCGCAAAACGGTACGCCTTTCCGTAACGCAACGGGGGTGGGCAGTACTTCGGTAGGGACTTGCTGTTGGGTAAATCGAGGTGCCGCACCAGCGGAGACGCAAGCGGGACCGCCACCGAATCCACAGTGGGTAGTTTAGGGCTGGTGTCGACGCCCATTGGCGAACCATCCCAAAGGGCCACCGCCTCTTCGACAATCACATCGCGCTTGAGCGGTTGACTCGGATGCTGCGTGAGGCGTGAAACCAGACTGATCCGCGCGCGCTCCAGCATCATGCGCTCAGGTGAGTCGATCTTGCCGATCAGCGTCTCCACTATACCCGCCAAGGCAGGCACATCGAGACCTTCGTAGCTCACCAAACGCTCCATCAGGGGGCGCCACACCGAGCGTCCTTCCCCATCGTTCCTCTGGACATCGAGGACGTAACCTATCGCAAGGTCTTCTGCACAAATGGCGGGTATCGTAGCCGACTGCGACAGCACCGCCAGCTCCTCCAGCACGCCGACACTGCGGCGTCGATCGTTCAGACTGAACCCTGCCGTGCTGTAGCGCTGGCCGCCATCCTTGAGTGTACGAAGGCTCTCGCCTGCCTTGTTTTCAGTGTCGGAATTGAGCGCCTGGTCAATCGCCCTGCGCACATCGAGTGTAGTGAGCACGAACCGCTCGCCCTGCAGGCCGCAGTTTTCTCCCTGCAGATATCCTGAGAGCGGAACCAGGCCGTCGTGATGATCGCAGCTTTCTAACCACGCGCTACGCTGCGTATCCGTGCACTGGGAGGACAAGGCCATCTCAGCACGTGTCGCTGGAAGGAACGCAATCGGTTTGCCGTTGGCGATTTCCAGGCAAAAGGCCGTCGGCAGACTCGTATCGGTGGGCGCTGCAATGTCTGCTCCGATGTAACCGTAGTAGCGACGACTTTCCATTGCGTCGCCGGCCAATAAGTGGCGAATGTCCTTGAGTTCGATCTCTGCATCGAACGCCAGGCCAAACAGCCGCGCGAGCGCGGGGTCGGATTGCAACGAGAAAAATACCTGGCTCACTGCATCACGCAGTTCGGACACTTTGTCCTTCTGGTCCTTCTGGTCCATGTGGCCTGGCCCGGTCTCTGGCCAGTTACCGCACTCATGAATCGCGAGCTGCTCGCGCACGATGTCGTCCCTTTGCTGCGTTGTCGGCACGCAGACGCAGGAAGACGCTTCAGCGTCGGGTGCGTGCTGCTTGGCATCAGTGAGTCGTTTGAGGATGCGGTCATAACTTTTCTCAGTTGCTACCCGAGCACCCTGTGTGGCGGAATACGCGTTGAGCAGTCGCTTGGACAGGATAGGTTTGAGCGCGATGCTCACGCCGGGATCCTCAGGCGGGTCGGGCATCTGGCCATAGCTGCCTGACGAGAGGTCTCGCCCACGCTCAAGCACCCCGCTCCCTTCGAGCGTCTTGCGCACCCTGTCCCGCCGGTTCGATATCAGCTCTTGCGCCAATGCCGCGTGAGCCACGGGTAGCACCGTGGCAATGGTCTCTTTTTGCCCCTGCCCGGATCCCTTGTTGATGATCGCGCCGTTTTTATCCGTACACGCCTCTATCTGGGCAACGTTCTGGGCGGGTGGAACCGCATCCAATTGCACGGCAAAGCCTTGATTACTGTTGTCATGGCAAAGCGCGTCAGCCAGTTCCTTCCAGGCGCTTACGGTTGATGTTTTGTCAGCGTGGGCATCGATGCACGCGACCACAGCCTGCTCGAACAGAGCGCGCCACTTCTCGGCGATCGTCGTCCACCCTTTCGCGGCGTGCGCCGTTGTGAGCCGGTTCAGTTTTGCGCGAACCGTACCTTCGAGCACATCCTGATCCTCGGGCGGCAGATCTTTCTGCCATTGCGTGGGTTGCAGCTTGAGCACGACGCTGAAAGACGGCTGCAGCCTGGCGAACCATTCGACGATTTCCTCGGGCCATTGCTCAAGCGTGCAGGTGCCGTCCTCGCAGCATGCAGGCGTTGCCAGCAGCGTGAGCGAAAGCCGAACGGTTTTGTCTATTGGGTTGGCAATGACTCCGTTGGGTACCACACGAAACACGGGGCTCGTCCTGATCGTCATGGAATGTCCCTGGGTAATGAGTTGTCAAAGTACCTGGAGTAGGCAGCCCAATCATCTGCCAGACTCTTGGTGTGATTGATGACGCCCTCTTTGACGGGGCAGTTGGGTACTGGTTTGTCTCGCTTCGGTGTGTGAACTGTGATGGGCTGGTTTACGCCTGCGAGTTCCAGGAACGGATTACGCGGATAGCTGGAAGTGGACGCGCCCGCCTTCCCCGCTTGCGCCTTGGAACTGTCATTGCTGCTCAGCTTGTTCTGGGTGTAGTGGGCGCGTACCTGATAGCTGAACGCCACGAAACCAACCTTGAACGAGAAGGAAAACACCGCTTCGCCGCGCATGTTCCCGTTATTGCTGTCCATGGTCAGTCGCACGTATAGCGATGCACTGAAGTTGAAAATCCAGATGCTGGCTGTTCCTCCGGCGAAGAAGGTGCCGGAAATTTCGGTTATACGACGCCCACTTTGTTCAATGGTGCGAATCGCAAACCCCGCCTGAACCCGGCCATAACCAGTCAACGGGCCGAAGCTGAACGCCCCTCCAAAGCCGAACTCCATTCCCATCTCGAACCCCACGATTGCCTGGCCCGTGGAGAGAATGGAGAGGTAACCTGATCCGGCCCATGGCGCTGCCGATATCATGAACGGGGCCATCCGTCGCCCGATGGTGACCGAGAACAGCGCCTGCTGATCACCGAAGGGCAGGTCAGCACCCAGCCCTACAGAAAGGTTGCTGAAACTCAGCGTCCCCAGGGTTACGATGCCGATGTCCAGTGCATACCCCACACGAATACCCGGCATCCCTGACAACGGCTCGAGATAGGCGCCGGACGCGCCGATTGCAAGTTGTTCCTGCAACTCCTGAATGAACTGCAGGTCCTTGCCTATCTCGAAGTCCTGGAAGTCGACGTCCAGTGACAGTTTCTCGCCCCTTGCCATGCGGAACGACGCGCCGCCGAACTTCAGTGTGATCGCCTTGATTCCGAACTGATGGACCAGATTGATGTTGAATGGGCCAATGGAACCCTCTGTCCCGAAACTGTATTTGTCGGGTGCCAACAGATTGATGCTTGAATGCATGGCGAGCTTCAAATTGCATTCTGGTTGCGGGGAAAACAGGCGGTCTCCACTCGGACTGTTGTCATTCAGCGGGACGTTGAAGTCATAGGCCAGCGTCTGCTGGGTTGGAATCAGCTCGTTGATGCGATCCTCGATCTTGTCGCGCAGAGCAGAAATGTCAATGAGGCTCAAGATGTCGCCCCGCAGCAAGCGCTCGGCGATTGATTTCAATCCCTCCAGTATGAGCACCGGCGCAACCCGACCGTCACGCCAGCGTGCGGCCAGTGTGAGTAATCGCGCGCGGCTGTTGGCGTCAGACACGGGCGCGGTGTCTGACACCCCCTGTAGCGTTTCGTTTTCGACCAGCAGCGCATCGTCTTTGCCTTCAGGTGGCGAGAGCGCGGTGTCGAGCGCGCCAGGATCCAGCCACCCAGCGTTGTCATGAAGCCAGGTGATCAATGTCCCTCGCTTTTCCAGAAGTGCCGCATACACATCACGCAATCCACTATTACCCTTGCTCAGCAGTGTGCTGGCAGGCGCATCGAGTCGCTTCAATACTGCTTCGGGGAGCCCGCTAAACCGGTTCTCGACGTGCTGGATGAGTTGCTGGAGCTTGTCCTGCGCCGCCGCGAGATGAACCGACTTCGGAATCAACCGCTGGGGCGGCTTCACCTGCTCGCGAAGGCTCAGTCCGTCCTCGGACTTTGCATCCAGAATGTTGTCCAGCGGCGACAAACCGCCGCTCGCAAGCTTGAATGGCTTGAACGCCGTGTTGGACCAGCGAAGGTGTTCGCGCATCTCTCTAATCAGGTCCAGTGTCCGAAGGTCAACCAGGCCATCCGGGAGCGGGACGGGGGGATCCGTAATCTTGCTCAATGCCTTGTCGATCTGGTCGAAGGGTTGGCGCAACAAACGATCGAGCTGTGCGAGGAAGACGTTAAAAAGGTCCAGCAGGCGGGAGCTCAAGCTGTCACTCTTTTTCTGGAAGTCTGCGAGCGCGTCGACAATTTCTTTAACTTGAGGATACGAGGGGGATTGAAGGGCTACCAATGCGCTAACGGGTTTGCCCACGAGCAAAGGCGCGCCCTCAGACTTGAGGTACAAATCGATGGCGCCTGCTAGGCCACCCATCGCTCGCGCCATGGCATTGGCCTCGACCTGTAGTTGCAGCGCTTGCGCCAGGACAGCGGTCGACTTCTCCTCTTTGGACCACGGTATCTGGGCCGCGATGCTCAGCCCGGACATCGCGCAGAACAATTGCGCACCCTGATCCAGAATCGAATCCCGCAACTTCACCGTCGCCTCTATGCCACTGGCGATCTGCTCGAGTACGAGCTGGATGACGCCAATACCCGCAAGCTCTTTCCGACGGATCTGAAAAAGCGCATCGAACTCCTTCAGGTTTTTCTCCAGCGGAATGTCTGCTTCTTCGAGCACCAGCCGGATGGCTTCGAAAGGATCGGCCAGTTTGTCCAATTCGACGATAGGCCGGGGATTCCAGGTATTGCTCTGGTACGCCGCTACGCATGCGTCGTGGGCCTTGTCAGGGGGTTGCACAATGCTGGAGAACGGCTGGGCAAAATTCTGCACTGCGTCCACCAACGTCTGGCTCAATGTATCCAGCGAAGGAATGCGCTCCGGCCCTCCCAAGGTGAATACCAGACCAGAGAGGGCGTTGACCGCGTCGGGCAGGTTTTCCGCTTGTACAGCCTTCTGGAGCGCCACGACCTGTTCGCGAAATGTCGTCAGGCGGTACTGCTCATCGTTGATCTGCGCGAAGATGAGCCTGGCCTTGTCAGGCAGCACACTGTCGTTCAGGTCCTTGCTCATCTGCTTGAGTCGGGTGATGTAGGCTGACATCCATCGATCGGCTTGCTCGTGGGCAGTCAATTCCGGGTGATCGCCGATCTTTTGCATCGCCGCTTCCGCACCGGTCTGTAATGACTCGACCAGCAATCGTGCCAGAGGTAGCGGATCGTCATGATCCACAAGTTTGCCGATGGCCACGGTCAACTGCGCAGGCTCAGGCTGGACGCGGAAGGCGACCTCCAGGATGTCGTGATAAGCCGCTTTGTCGGCCTCGCCGAGATCTGGCAGTTCGGTGAGTGGCGGCCAGGGCAGGAGACGATAACGCGCGGGAAACAGCTGGTTGAATTCGTTCTGCAGAATCGACACGACTTCGGTTTGCAACAGGTCGCGAAGCGATTTCTCGAAGCTGTTGCCCTTGCGCATGGCTGCCAGCAGGCGGACCAGTCCGGGCGGTGCGCCCACCTGAACGAGCACGCCGCGAAGGTCACCCAGGTAGCTGTCCAGCAAGCCACGTGCGGCAACTGCGAATGTTTCCGCTGGGTAGCGGGCAAAATTGGAGAGTGCTTGGAGGAAACGACTCGCGGACTCCTGAAGAGCCGACAGCCTGCCCGGTAGCTGGAGAACATCGCCCTCGGCCATCGCCTCATCCAGTCGTTGTAGCATGTTTTCAAGGGTGCTGGAGAGTTCGGGAAACAACTTGTCCAGGGTCATCGCCGAGGCGCCCTGCCCCAACGCCGGACGCTGCGCAAGTTGCCTTTGCAGTTCAGCCCACTGCTGCTCAAAGGCTGTAAGCAGATCTGAGAGTGGCTGTAGTACCCGCTCTCGTGTTTGCTTGAGGAGGCTCTGTGCCTGGTCTGCGGCGGCGAGACCGAAGTTCTGCGCTTGCTCCAGTACGGGCAATATCTTCGACAACAAGCCAGAGTCGTCGACCATCTCGAAAAGCTCGCGGAACGTGATGGTGCCCAGCAGTTTTGCATCCGTTGCGAAAAATTGTTGGGCAATGCCTATCGAGGTCTGAGCAACAGCATTCGGTACAGGCGCGGCCACAATCGGGGCCACTTTCATCGGGGTGAACAAGTGGACGATAGACAGGTAGGTGCCCCCCTCCGGTATTGGACAAAGAGGAAGCTCCAACGGCTTGCATTGCTCTGTGTTTGGTCCCAGCTTGAATTCGGGTTTGGCATACCCCACCGGTCCCTGCTCCCGAGAGTAACCCTGTAGCGGAGCGTTGGGCCTGGCCAGACACCCTGCCCGGTCCCCATTGTTCCCCATGTCCAGTGAAGCACTGATTCCGTTGAAGTGCAGATAAATGCCCAGCGGGTTGGCGGTGGCGCCCTCGTCACCAGGATCGGTGAAGCCATTGCGCACGTAGTGACCATCGAAGTAGGCACGCACTGTGGGCGCCGTAGCCCCGGCAAGTGTGCCCACGGCTTCCAGACTGACAAGCGCCCAATCCATCGCCGGGAAAAACGGCGGCTCCCCGACCCCCTCCAACGGTGGCGTAGACCGAAAGGTAACCGCATCGGCTACCCAGCGTTCAGCGGGTGGCGGTGCTTCTTGCCATCCTGTCACCCTGACGTTCAGCTGCTGAGTAATCAGGTCAGTATCACCGCGCTTCTTCGCAGGCGCGTAGGTCAAGCGAGCCCCGCCAAGGTTCCAGACACGCTTGTGGTACTGCTTGTTGTAGTGCTCTACCAGGTCGCGCAAAACGGCTGGATCACCCACCGCGACGTTATCGACGAACAACATCGGTACCTGCGCGGCTGCGCCGGCCACCGAAATAGAGAATTCGAGCGGCTGCAAGTCCACGGCGCGCACCGGCCAGAACGCTAGCCCGACACCCACAGGAACCGCGCCGCCGAACTCGGAGTACGGTTCCATAATCTGGATCGCCGAAGGGTCCTCGATGCTGATCTTGCTGGGCGGCCAGCCACGGCCATCACAGGGTTGCTGCATTCGGGGAAAGCGAACGTCGGGGTGCGACAGTGTGATGTACAAGCGCTGTACCAACACAGCTCGTTGCCGGCCGTCCTCGGTGCGAAGTATTTCCCGTTCCGTGAGTTTGACGAACGTCGCCTGATGCCCTGTGGGCATCAGATAACCCTTGTAGGCCACTCGCACCCGGATATCCCGCCCGTGAAGACTACTGTGCTCCCAGCGCGTAACAGATAATCCATCGAAAGCCGGGCGGCCGTTCAGATTAAGCGGCGCTCCTCGTGCGGCACTCATCACAGCAGGCAATGGCGGGTTAAAGTAAGTGTCATGCTTGAAGGTCGCCCCCAAAGCCGACATCCCGAGCTCAGTGACGTCGAGACTCTTGGGTGCATAAATCGCGTAGCCGGGCTCCAGTTCATCCATCCGATAATCCGGCTCGGCGGGAAATTGATCAGTCCCCTCGATCAGGTCGCCGTAGGTTTTGTCCGCGTTCAATCTTCGCTTGCCGATCACTGGCAAACCGTAGGCACCGGACAACAGCAGCAGTTGATGTCGATCATTGGCGCTCAAGCCGCTGCGAAAGAAGGCTTCGCGCTGCTGTTCAACGGACCCGGCGCATATCAGTCTGCGGAGTTTCTCGGAAAGCGCTCCTTCAGCCTTGTCGGGTGTCACCTCTGGAAGACGCGGCAGCATCCACGGCGCGCGATTTCCGTAAGGGGGCGCGCCAAAGGCTTCATCTCGCTTCTCCGCTGGCCATGGCCGCAACGCATTTTCACGGTAGTCAGGGCTGCCAATCACTCGCAGGTCCGGCAAATGCGGACCGTATCGCCCCTCGTCCAGCAAGCGTAACGACCACAGTTTCACGGGAAAGGGTTGTGCCTCACGGTGATCAGTAAACACGCTTGCCGGTGCCTGGCGATCAGTGAGGAAGATGGCGCGCTGGGACGGCGAGAGCGTCAGTCGGGAGACGAGTTCAAGAGAAGTTTCGTGTGCTTGGGGCGGGCGTGCCAAAACGCCGCGCACGGCATCCATGTGTGTAAGCACCGTGCGTGGTCCGGCGGATATGCCCTGGAAATCCAGGACCGTGGTGCCGCTGATGTTGTCGTAGCTGGTACGGTCCGTGGGCAGTACTCTGCCATCTGCCAGAGGACGGGCGAGCTGTTCAGCCCGCCGGGTGACCGAGGGTTCCAGTCTGCCAGATAGGGTCAAGTCCGCGAAAGTGAAGGGTATTTTGTCCAGCACACCCAGGTCCTCCGAGACCTCGTCACAGCGAACCCGAAATGCCAGTCGGCTGCGTCCGCTCAACCGTGAGCGCATTGTATTGGGCGGCGCGGACGGCCTGGCCAGGTTGCGAACGAACTTACCCAGCCAGCGTTCGACCTGAGTGTCGTAGTTGCCGAGATCATCGGCCTCCATGTGCCCGCGATTGTTCGGAGCGAAATACTCCATGGGGGCGCACTTCTCCAGCGTCGAGCTGTGGAAGAACTCACGCCAGAGGGCGTAGAGCGGTTCTGCGGCATCTGCCATGGCCTCGCATTGCAGCGCCAACGGAAGACCCGTCGCGGGCTCCAGTTCTTTATGCCACTGTCCCATCTGGCCTTCGACTCGAACGATGACCTGCGTGAGGCGTTTTCTTGCATCGGGGATTCGTGCCGGACGAAACCAGGCTTCCTCCAGAACATGCTGGGGGGGCAGGTCCATAATCACTACAGGGCGGGAGTCCACCACACTGCCGTCCGTCAGGCGCAAGACCTGGCACGCAGAATTGTCGGGCCGCAAATGAGGTGCCTCGGCACCGAGACCAAGGATCAGCGACAGACCGCGAAAGCCCAGGCTCAAATCGATCAGCCCCTGCGAGCTGGCTACATCCAGTCGGGCGCGCTCCAGGGAGATTCGCGCCTTGATGTCCGAGGGTTCGGGAAACAGGCCGACGAGCACGGTGGTGTCGCTGCGCAGAGCGGTCGGCATGGGATGAACAATCTCAAGTGCCGTGCCCAGCGTGGCATCGACCAGGCTGGTTTGATATGGGTCCGCGCCCTCACCGCGCCGGCGCATTTGCAACGGGATAGTGCCAAAACGCAATCGACTCCATTCGCTCCCGGGCAATGCTATGTCCATGCCATGCAAAACCGCACTGATGACAACAGAGGAAAAGGACACCGTCTTTGCCCGGCTGCCCTGTTGAGCGTCGACGTAGACGCTCGCGGGATCAGCGTATGGACGCGTGCCCTCCAGCAGGGCCAGGTAGCGGCTGAAACGCGCATCTGCAGTTCCAGGTTCTGCAGGCCGGGGGGCTGGCGCGCCTGTCAGTGCTCCGCGGATGAGCTGCGCGTACCGTTGCCTTTCGTTGCGAGGTTGATTGCTGTTCGCCGCAACCGAAACAGGTTGCAGTGATGCGAGCATCAATGTGCCTGCAGCGGTATCGCACTCGACAGGGCGAGTTTCATCCACGTCGGCGCAAATCACTAGACGTGCCTCGCTTGATGACATCGCCCTTTCGAGAATGAGCACCTCCCGCACATGAAACGCCGACACCCCTCCTTCGCCCTGACTGACGTTGGCCGAGACTGATGCCCGTGGGATTTCCAGTACGGCGATCGAGGACGCTGGCACCTCTTCTAATGCGTTAACCGGATGAATGACCGAAAGCGTCACGCGAACAGAATCAGGCTCAGAGCTGATTGAGATCTGGCGTCCTTGGGCATCGCGCAGGTCGACGTCAATGGATGTTGTATCAACGACCTGGATCAGATGTTTCGATGTGTGGCGAATATCCGGCGTTAACTCGGCTCCAGACTCTGGGGCAGCTGTTGCCAGCCAGCGCATTTCCAGCGGCGCAGCACTTTTCCAGCGGTCGCTGAATGCAGCAAGCAACGCCCGGCCCCGATCGATGCCCCGGAGCCTCCAGGTAAAGGCGCTATCGACGATAATGTGCCACTCACCCTTGCCTCTCACGTTCAGGCGGCCGTCGGATACAGAGGTCAAGAATGCAGCCATCATCTGTGCACTTACCGTAGTTCGGAGAAAGTCGCCGCCACGTGCAAAGGTCCGAAACTCGACCGGAGCAAACCTTAGGGATTGTTCTTGAACATCGCATTGCAATGACACGGTCCAACTGTTCAGGCGGTCTTGCCAAAGCAGTGTTAGTTGTCCCTCTATACCCTCGGCATTGCCGATGGCCGCATCCTTGAGATAGATGACATGCTGGACGCTATCGGTTCTGAACGGGCGCCCCAACTTGAAAGTTGCTCGCGCTCCGAACTGACCGCTATCTAGTTGCAGAGTGCTGTAGGGCAGGCTGCCGTCTGCTGAGACCTCCTGGATAAGAATCTGCGTTGCATCATCCGATAGCCCCAGATTCAACGTAGTCTTCAGCGGACTCTTGCGTAACTCGACCGCCCAGCCTGGTTTGAGACCGCTGGTGGTCACTAGGGCTGTCGAGCCCAAAATGAACGTGCGTCGTTTCATCCGGAGCACCTCGATGTTGCCAGGGAAGCGCCATAAGTTCGCCCCCCCCCCAACACAAACACACAGCCACCCACTGGTGATGACGTAGCCACTCCGTCAACCGTGCCGATTGTGCAAATGAACTGCTTGATTACTTATCGCTGTCCGTACTGCTGCGTTACGGCACTTAAGGCCGTAAGAGGCGGCGAATGACTGCCGGGAAGTGAAACTCGAATACAGTGAATGCACTTCCATCGCCAGGGCGATCACCCTGGTATACAGGCAGCAGATGTTCAGAAAGATGTCTCGACGCACGATCACAACGACCTCCCCGTTCAAGGCGAAAATTGCTTCGCTATCCTTTCGAATACATCCTGAGTAGAAGTGTGTTAGGACATTAGCTCGCACCTGTCACATTTGCCAGTCGCGGCGCCAGCTTTGAATAAAGTGGCGCTTATCCACTTGTAGCGTCGTTCCTGATGTCCCTCGACCTGGGCACGCGCAACGCGTTGTCGCCGATTGTCGTCGGATCGGTACAAGTGTCGACTAGAATGCCGTATTGCTCCTGGCTGGTGATACTGGTAGGCGGCCCGCAATCGATTTACCGCTGTTGGCAACAACCTCTCCTCGACGGGTGCTTTCTCATAGCAGGCCACGAAGATGTGCTCTTTAAGCTTGAAACCCGTCTTGAGGTTGAAGCCAAATCGCACCCTTCCAAGGGCCGTTATACGAGGCGGGAATGATGTAGACATCAATGCGGGTGCAGATTGATACAGCTTTGATGGCCTTGCATGCTTGGCGTGGCTGCTTCGTGAGGCTGTACGTGAGGGTTATGAAACGGCAGGCATATGCCATGCAATCCATCATGTGATGTTGATGCTGGCGATGGATCTGCATGCCATGAACGTAGCGCGCTCTATCTTGCAGATCGTGACCGAGCGAATTTTGTCCTTAGCAATGCCAGAGCATCACCGAATAGCTTTAACGGTCGATGAATACATTGAGGCGTCAAAGATGCTGAATGTAATTGTTTACTTCACTCCTGCAGGCAAGAAGAGCTCTCTACCATGGAGCAAGCGGGCCCGGATCATGATGCAACTGCTCGATGGAAAATTCGGTGTGGACGTGTTCCATGCATTGCGTGGACCCTTCACGATTGATGAGCGCTCTGCGCATCTGACTGACGAGCTGCGCAGCGACGGTGCTCGCCGTCTGAAGTATCGTGCTTGGGGGTGGGATTGCCTGCGTAATAAGAAGGATCCTGACATCACGACGATGCCTTGAGAGGCTGGCAACTTCCAGCCAGTTCAATCCAGTCACATGTCTTTCCCAGGATTGCCATTACCTGATTCGTCGCTTCTGTCGGGCTCCAGGCTTCATGGCCACCGCGAGTTGTTGGTTGAGCTCTGTCGAGGTCGCGTTTAGTTCCGCGCTGGCGCATTCAGCCTCTTGCCAGCTGCTCCTGAAGCAGTTCCTTCGCACCTTCTGCCCCGAGCTGCAGCCATGTTCGCCAGGCGAAGATCCTCTTCCAGGCACTTCAGCGCATCCTGTTCTGGTGAGCAAGTTTATTGTTCTGGCACCCCTCTCCCTATGGTGCTCGATCTGTTTTCACGCCAAGTCGTTGGCTGGTCAATGAATTCACAAATGATTATCGACTTGGCCATTGATGCACTGCTGATGGCAGTATGGAGGCGTAAGCCGAAACGGGAGGTAATGGTTCACTCTGATCAGGGCAGCCAGTACAGCAGCTCTGATTGGCGCAGCTAGTTAAAGGCCAACAGCCTGGTCGGTAGCATGAGCCGTCGAGGTAGCTGCCACGACAACGCCGTAGCTGAGATTTTTCTCCAGATGCTGAAACGGGAACGAATCAAGAGAAAAATCTACATCACTCGGCAAGATGCTCATGGGGATGTACTCGATTACATCGAGATGTTTTACAACCCAAAACGACGTCGTGGTTTCAACGATCAGCTGTCACCGGTAGAGTTTGAAAAGCGTAACACCGCGAGCTTGGAGAGTATCTAGAAAATCAGGGGCGATTCACCACGAGAGGTTCATCAGTTGCATAAAGCATCTTAAGCCCTGCATCAGCCGGGCTTAAGATACTAAAATCAATCCTTACAAGGCAGCTGTTTTGACAACTGATTCAAAAGCAGTCCCATGTCGTTACTCACTTCAAGCAATTCAGCTCTTGAAAGCAACTCTCTTAAGTGTTCGGTATTGATACGGAGGTGACCAAGACACATAGCCATCAGGAACTCAAGCGCCCCCTCACCTTGCGCCTCAGCTGATCCTTCAATTACCGAAATCAGAAAGTCCATCATCTTCAGACTAAAATCATCACTAACTGAGTAGTTCAACTCTGATGCCGTAGCCGCCCTGAGAAGACATGCTTGAATTACTCCATCATTGTATCTATCGAAGCACGCCGGGCTTATAACTGTTGAATGATAGATGCTAGCCAAACCTGCGCCATTAGGCTTTATCCTCATATCATGCAAAATCGCTTGAATCGTCCAATATACATCAGCCTGAGTAGATGTCGTATGATCTATTTCCAAGCCTGACCAAAAGGCAAACGTATCCCTCAACTTAAGGACTTCACCTGAAGGGGAAGGCAAGAATAGATCATCTGAGTCAAATTCATTCTGCTCGAATTTCCCAAGGCGCACTTTAAGCGCGTCGGATAATTCAACTGGATCTTCGGATAAATCGTCGCTAATTTTCCTCAGAAAATCACACTCCGCGTCCCACGACGTTCTCGTACTTCCGATGACACGAGGCATATGACATTCGCTCAGTACGATCAGAGTACGTCCGCCTAACTCTAAGTCTTTACGGAGTTGCTCGTATGCCTCCTTGCTGGGAATTTTTGAGAATCCAACCAAGTAAAGTATAGAAGATTGATCACTGATACAGCGCAGCTTCCTGGAAGCGTCGAGCAATTTTCTACCAGATGTGATCGCCCCAGCAATTACTACCACTGATGAAGAACCTTTAAGCAGATCCTCGTCAACTTCAGACATGCTCTGCCAGACAACTCCAGGTTCACCAACAATTTTCTTGACTTCTTCCATCAAAGAAATCGAGCCAGGATCATCAAGCGCAATTATCTTTTCAGCATCTCTAGAGATATACTTTTTAACTGATCGATGGAGCTTTTCCGAAAACCCCTTGGGCATTCCTTTCAAGTAATTCTCAACATCGATAAAAAAGTGCTCCCTTGATTCAGCACCCAGGTCGGAAGCCACACGCCATTGCAAAAGGTTTTTTGCAGCGAACTCCTCAAAGAACTTCCGTCGATCAGCTGTGAAATCTGTCTTCTTGATTACTACTTGACCATGACTAGGAGTTTCGGGCAAAAATTGATCGCCCGCGATCTTGATGACCTTACTTCCCTTCAAGCAATCAGAACAGTCTTCAGGAGCAAAAGATTTTATGCTTTCAGAGACCAAGCAAGCCACATCAAAAATACCGTATTGAGCGGGCTTCAACTTACTATAGAAAAGTGTGACAACCTGCTCAGCGGTGAAATTATTTTTCTTAAGAATCTCTGCAGCAAGCCCGCCGCTTGTGGTTGCAGAGATAATCACCAAACTGCTTGCTGCCTCCACGAAGTCGAAGCTTTTCTTAAGCGCAGTGTAAGATTCAAAACTCTCAATTAATGGCAACCGTTCGCTGTAGCGACCGGACATCAAAGCAGCAACACTCACCAAATAAGAAATCGACGACGTATCAACATAGATCCGATCAGGAGCCTCAGAAAAGTAAGGAAGTAAAGATATAGCAAGGAATGCTACCTCTTCACCAGCCACTAACAAATTCGAAGCTCGTATGAATCCGCTGCAGTGATCACCTGAGGGTTTCGAGAAATGGAAGCTTGACGAGGATGTGATAAGCCCTTGTCTGCGCTCGAAAATATCAAGCATACCCTGACAGATCATCGCATCGCGAAGGCCCTTTTCGATTGTTAAATCGTTTTTGGCACGTGTTATTACTCCACAACTGTCGTATAACAGAGGAACAAGTCGCTCATCTACATCCCCTACAAATGATTCAAATTCCTCTTTAAATGAATCATTACTGAAGAGACTTACAAAATCATCTCTATGTCCGGTCGGCCCTATCAAATAAACACGATCGGGAAGCAAATTATTTTCGACATCTGCTTTTATTGACTTAACGATCTCATCTGAAGACACAGTCGTATTACAGCAAATCACGAGAGCCGGCCTTACGGACTCATGTTGGAAACGAAACGCAAAGCCGGCACTCATTGCTTAGGCTCCAAAGGAATTAAGAATGTTATTGCTACACCAGAAACCCAACCTAATTGAGTGAGGGATTCATTGGCAGGAAGCCCGGTAACCCAATCGGAAAAGTCACATGAATCGCCTGGAGCATAAGGTTGAGCAATAAAATTCCTATAGAGAGAGAGACGCCCACTCCTAACTTTCATGAAACCGTTGAGTTTAGTTAAGCGATCCATGACGACGGGAAGGCCAAGACCCTTGTTATCCTTACCGGATGAAGTCTGACGCGCGCTGAAACATTTCTTGATGATCGAATACTCGTAACCGAGATCATCCTCAGGGGCCGACTCGTTCTTGTCAGCACACCAGCGCTCAAAAAACCCAAGCCCAGAATCAATAATGCTTATTTCGATGAATCTGGTTTTTTCAACCTCATCTACTCGATGCGTTTGCAAATAGGTTGAAAGTCCGCGTTCTCGCTGAGTGCGTTTTTCAAGTGCCTTATCAAAAAGACTTATTCCATTGCTATAAATTACACGTTGCCCAGGCCTCAGCCATACGTCCCGACTATGACCTCTTGAGCCATGCTCATGCGTATTCAAAAACAGCTCGAAAAATATACGACCAAGATGCTGCATGTCATCACTTGATAGCTTTTGCGCAGCACCAAGAACACCAATGGATTTCTCCACCATAGATTTTATTATATTTTCTATCTGAGAAATCTGCCTGGGAATAGCTCCCCCTTCGGAAGATTGTGTGTAAAAGTTCTTATCGAAACCTTTCGAGCTGTGGTCGACAAAAGAAAACCAACATAGTGCACCTCTTTGCTGGCCATGTTTGTTTCCTGCTTGACTCTCAATAGCACCCCTCGCAGCAATATTCACATCCTTGCGGATGTCTGCCCCTGTACTCGAGAGCACTATCTTCTTCGCCAGCATCGCCGCATTAAACTTGTGCGGGCGATTCACTACTTCATCCTTATATTCTTGAGCTTCTTCGGAATTCCCTCCGAGAACTATTTCTCGGGAACTAGACAATCGCCCCCACGTATTAATCGCTTGAATTGCAGCAGCCACCCCACCAAACAGGGCATTATTAAACTCAGAGGGAAGATAGAGCGCCTCACTTGGGCTCGCTTCCTCCAAGCCATTTACAAACGCCTCACAACTATCAATTGTAAGATCCGTAGGAAAATTAATCACCGTCTAATCCTTACATTCATTGGGTGGCCTTTCGTACAAAATATATACAACGCATCATAAAATGTAAAACTTACAGCCTAGAGTGTTTAATAACTAAGGCTAGCTCCTGTTAGCCTCATCGGGCTGTGAAGGAATACTAAAATACACCATTCATGCTAGTAGAGGCCAAGCAGACAGCGAAGAAATGTTGATCCACTAAACGTCGTAGAGGGGATCGAGGAGGCTCACCAGATGGCGGGGCAAACAAATTCAACACCTTAGCTGTCTCTAGCCCTCGCTGTCTTACCCAATCAAACTTAGATAGCCGCATAGCCACGTACCATCATGCTCAGTCGGTTCAGGAGATCCCTACTACCAAAGGCAGCAGCTCATCACAGTACAGCCATACAGAGACACGCTCTCAGCGCCTCCGAAGCTGCCAGATTGAAGAGCCCCCGCTTCCCTAGAGACCTCCGAGCTTCACAGTTGAGGCTATTAGAAGGTGCCATGAGCAACCAGCACTGGGACAAACCACACTGTTCAATTCTGATCCTGTAAGGTTCTACCCGATTTTCAACCAGATCCCAAAAAATGGATTTTTGAAACCAGCATCCATCACCTTCTGGACTGGGACCGTCACAGGTCGGGGGATGGGGCAACTGAGGACCGCGGGGAAACTAGATCTATGAACATCAATCTATGAACAATTACGTTCATTTCGAGGACTTTGAGTCAGCAATCTCCGGCCCGTGAGTGGCTTATGAACATATGACATCGCCCACTTGTTAAATAATGTGTCAGGATGGAACTTCTACCAAAGCTCCTTTCCTTCAATCCTGCCAATGATGCTATTTCAACGGCTATCTCAACCGCATCACGCCCTGTGCAGCGAGCTGCGCTGGACTCTATAGATCTCAGAAACCACCTGCATCGTTGCGTCTTCGATTGTTCCTTCATTACGGCAAAGAACCCAGCCGTGATCTGCAATCGCTCGCTCGAACGCCTTGGTACAAGCGACATGTTCTTCCAGCTTATGGATCACCGTACTGCTCAGCCCGCGCCGACGTGCCGCTGCCCTCGCCCATGAAATTTCAGGGGCGGTGACAACCCCGACATGCAGGTCAGGCACTCGGACGTTTCGATCAATGTTCAACTGTAGAATCTCTGCAAACGGGACTATCCGGCGAAACGCGGCATCAGACGGGTACCAGCGATCGATCAAGATGATGCTGCCGGGTGGCTGTTTAGCCAGCACGTGCTGGGAAATCCAGGTACGGCTATCAGCAAAACGCGCACAAACCTCCAACTCCAAATCCCGGGTGGGATCTCTGACGAGTTTGTTAACGAGGGCCATTGTTTCCCCCCTGTAAGGATCACTTTTTTTCTCGCAAAGCCGGATCACCTTTTTGTTATCGGCCCTCAGGGCTTTCGTAACGGCCTCCAGCAGTGTGGTTTTGCCGGCGCCCTTGGGTCCATCTAGAGAAACAAACAGCGGACGATTCATTCTTCACATGACGATTGATATACGGTTTTTTTTTGCCCCTGTTCGTTCGCTGGCGTCGCTTGGTGCAACTATGCGAATCGAGTGGAGGGTCCTGATGAACAGACACTGACGAACACTCTAACCTGCTTTCTGGCTAACGGGTCTCAAATCCAGGGTTACAGCCGCTTGTGAACATCGGTCATCCCTATTTGAACCGGGCCGCAGGTCATGGGCTGATCCTGGGCCTTACTCATTTCATTCCCTTTTGCAGGACTTGAATGCCTTAGCGCCAATCCAGATAACGAAACAGTTCCTCCTCCTGATCAAAGTGCAGTCGCACGAGGGTATCCAGACGAATCAGCTGATGCTGAATCTCATCAGCAGGTGCCGTTGCGGGGTCGGAACTGAAGTCGC
>Ga0065714_10002216_pt1 | contig 50392 bp, 33 predicted proteins | sample MisRhiReplicate2_FD_59101 | JGI IMG/M metagenome (GOLD analysis project Ga0065714, IMG submission 59101) | Miscanthus rhizosphere microbial communities from Kellogg Biological Station, MSU, sample Rhizosphere Soil Replicate 2: eDNA_1 v2... | ecosystem: Host-associated > Plants > Roots >...
CGGCCTTTTAAAGGAAGAAGAAAACATAGGAACAGCAACTTTATAAATTATAGATGACATCTTTTCAGCGAAAAACAGGTTTAGGAAGAGGGTTAAGTGCGCTTTTAGATGATAGCGAATCTGCTCATCCACCGAAACAGCAGGTAAATGCCGTTAGCGAAACCGAGCAGATTGGCAATATCAGTCACGTAAGTTTAACTGAAGTTGAAACCAATCCATATCAGCCCCGTACGGAATTTGACCATGTGGCTTTAAATGAGCTTGCCGATTCGATAAAAGTACAAGGCTTAATACAACCAATAACGGTTAGGAAATTAGGAGCAAATAAATATCAGCTCATTTCAGGTGAGCGTAGGTTCAGGGCTTCGAAACTAGCTGGTTTAACACAGATTCCTGCTTACATCCGTAGTGCCAATGATCAACAGATGTTGGAAATGGCCCTGATCGAAAATATTCAGCGCGAAAATTTAAATGCCATTGAAGTAGCATTGAGTTTCCAACGGATGATTGATGAGGTGGGGTTAAAACAAGAACAATTAGGCGAGCGTGTAGGGAAAAACCGTACCACGGTGACCAATTACCTACGTTTGTTAAAACTTCCTCCTGCTATTCAGGCTTCCATCCGCGATCAGAAAATTAGCATGGGGCATGCAAGAGCCTTAATTAATGTTGATGGTGTTGACAAGCAATTGTTTATTCACCAGGAAATTTTAGAAAAAGGCTTATCGGTACGTAAAGTGGAGGAGCTTGTACGTAACTTGCAGCACATACCTTTAAAAGGTAGCGAAAAACCGAAAGAAAAAGCTGTTTCCTTTCAATATCAAAAATTACAGGATGATCTGGCTTCTAAATTCGCGACCCGTGTAAAGTTAAAAGTGAGTCAGAACGGTAAAGGGGCGATAGAAATTCCTTTTATGAGCGATGACGATTTAAACCGGATTCTAGAGTTATTAGACTGGTAATGCAAAAGACTAAGCTTTTCATACTGGTTGCTGCATTTACATTTTTTCTTGTAAACTTAGCCTCGGCGCAGGTTAAGGATACGTTATTAAAACCTGCTGATACCTCAAAAATTAAATTATCTAAATCTTTAGATACTGCGGCTAAAAAACCGATGACGAGAAAGGATTCAGTGAAAGCCAAGTATGTTAATCCGGGTAAGGTTGCCGGTAGAAAAGCTGTTTTCAGATCGATGATTATACCAGGTTGGGGGCAATTATATAATATGCAACTGCTAAACGATGGTTATGGTACAAGAGCAGGAAAAAGTCAGTTTTTTCAAAAGCTATATACCGGCGGCAAAATTGCAGCTATTTATGGTGGGATAACCGTGCTTACCATGTCCTATATCGAAAGTAGCAAACAATATAATTTATCACTAACAGAATTACAGTATCGCGATTCGCATAACGGTCAGCCTGATCCAAACGGACCTTTTGGTAGCCGTTATTCAACAACAGGCATCACCCAGCGTAAAGATACCTATAGAAGGAATAAACAAATTGTCTTGTTCTCTTACGGTTTGGTTTATTTCGCCAATATAGTTGATGCCTATGTTGCAGCCCGCTTGCATTTCTTCAATATTGATGATAACCTTTCTTTTAAGGTAATGCCATCCATGATTAATACCAATTCGATGTACGGTTTTAATGCAACGCCTGCGTTAAAATTATCATTAACATTTTAATGTCAAAACCATCGCGAAAATCAACGAACCATAAACATTTGAAATTGTGAAGATTTGCCAATTAACGGTTAAGGATAAGGGCAAAAAATAAGAATATAAACAGAAAATAAACATACAGATGAAACTTGCGCTTTTAGGATATGGTAAGATGGGGCAGATTATCGAAAAATTTGCGGTAGAACGTGGCCACGAAATCGTTTTAAAAATAACGATCGATAATCAGGAAGATTTAACCAGACAAAATTTAAGATCAGCTGATGTAGCTATTGATTTTAGTACACCTGATTCGGTTTTAAAAAATATTAATGCCTGTTTTGATGCCAATGTGCCAATAGTGGTGGGTACAACAGGTTGGTATGGCAAACTCCAGGAGGTAAAAAACGATTGCAGCAATAGTAACAATACATTGCTCTATGGGTCTAACTTTAGTATTGGCGTAAATTTATTCTTTAAGCTTAATCAAACTTTAGCGAAGCTGATGAATAACTATCCGGCTTACGAAGTTCAGGTTGAAGAAATACACCATACACAAAAACTGGATGCACCAAGTGGTACAGCCATTACGCTTGCAGAAGGGATTGTTGATAATCTGGATAGAAAACAAGAGTGGTTAAATGAAGTGGTAGGAACTGATGTTGAATTATTTCCAAAAGCCGAACAATTACTGATAGAATCGCACAGGATTGAAAATATTCCTGGTACACACACTGTAATTTACAGTAGCGAAGTGGATGAAATAGAGATTAAACACACTGCCCATAATAGAGCTGGTTTTGCCCTAGGTGCAGTTGTAGCGGCAGAATGGTTGAAAGATAAAAAAGGATTTTTCAATATTACTGATATTTTTGAATAAAGTCCAAAGCCTAAAGCTGAAAGACCAAAGCACAATATAATCTGTGAAATTACTCAAGCAGTGAAATCACACCAAAGGATTACAGATAACAGGTAGTCGATTAAATAAATCGCAAACCAAAAATAAGACATATGAATTATAAATTCTGGCAACGAAAAAAAGATGCCCCAAAGAAGAAAAAAACTAAAACCCGCGAATGGGTTGATGCAATTGTTTTTGCAGTAGTGGCTGCAACCATCATCCGCGTATTTTTTATCGAGGCTTATACCATTCCGTCTGGTTCAATGGAGAGATCGTTGCTTATTGGCGATTTCCTCTTTGTGAGTAAAGTTAATTACGGTGCACGTATCCCGATGACCCCGGTTGCTTTTCCTTTCGCTCACCATACAATGCCCTTAACGACTTCAACCAAAGCTTATTGGGATGGTGTGCAGTGGAAATATCACCGTTTACCAGGTTTATCTAAAATTAAAAGGAATGATGTAGTGGTATTCAACTTTCCTGAGGGGGATACCGTTGCTGTAGAAAACCAGGCAGAAAGTTATTATGCTTTAGTACGGAGCATGGGCCGGGAACAGGTGAGGAGTACATTTACAATAATAGACCGGCCGGTAGATAAACGTGAGAATTTTATTAAAAGATGTATTGGCATTCCGGGTGATGTAATTTCGATGAGCAATGGTGTTGCCAATGTAAATGGCAAAAATGAGCCTTTAAAAAACACAGGTATGATGCCGTATCGCATCGAGTTTAAAACCATGGACTTTAATTATGCTGTACTTGATGAATTTAAGCTGAATTTAGGTGGAGCACCTGCTATTGCAGATAAGACATACGTTGTAGATGCATCTCCAGAAATTGTGGAAAAACTGAAAACTTTCGATTTTGTAAAGTCAGTGAACTTAAGTCCTGATCCTGCCGGAGCAGTTCCGGGTGGTGTTTTTCCAAACGATCCAAACAGAGTTTGGAACAGGGATAATTTCGGGCCGATTAAAATCCCTTCAAAAGGATGGACGGTAAAAATCGATAGCAATACGATGCCGCTATATTACAGGGCAATCAGAACTTACGAAGGAAATAAAGTAGAGCAAAAGGCCGGGGTTTGGTATATTAATGATAAAGTAGCCACTACCTACACCTTTAAAATGGACTACTATTGGATGATGGGCGATAACCGCCATAACTCAGCCGATTCGCGCTATTGGGGTTTTGTACCCGAAGATCACATAGTAGGTAAAGCTTTATTTGTTTGGATGAGCTGGGATAGTACCGCATCTTTATTACATAAAATTAGGTGGAGCAGATTGTTTATGGGAATCCATTAATAAAATATAATTCTTTAAAACGGGCGGATAATCGAAGATTATTCGCCCGTTTTGTTTATTACAGGTTTATAATTAACTTTTAAAAAAAATTAAAAAGTATAGTGATGTTTTGAAAATATTTTTTAAGTTTGAAGTGTAATCAAATATCATGTCTGTAATTGTTGAGAAAAATCAGCGTCTTAGGGCTGCTGTTATTAGGCATTTATACTACAAAAAATCGCTATCACTTACAGACCTTAGTAAGCTGACGCAAAAGAGTTTGCCTTTGGTTACCGCTGTGGTTAATGGTTTAATTGCTGAAGGTTATCTTATAGAAGAAGGTTTTGCGCCTTCGACAGGTGGTAGAAGGGCAGCAATGTTCCTGATCAATCCCAATCTTAAAAAATATATTGTAGCTATTGCGATGGATCAGCTCACATCTAGGTTAACCATTTACGACCTTTCTAGAACCATGGTTACGCCAATTCAGACTTTGGATTTTGAGCTCTCTTCAACAGAAAGCAATATTGGCGAGCTTGTAAATTTCATCAACAGCAGTATCGATCAATCTGAAATCAACAGAACAGATATTTTAGGGGTTGGTATTGGTATGCCTGGTTTTGTTAATGCCGATGAAGGCATAAACCACTCTTTTCTTAAAGTTGAGGAAGGAACAACCTTGCAGCATTATCTTTCTTCTAAAATTAATTTAACTGTACATATAGATAACGATTCTAGTTTAATTGCGATGGCCGAATTAAATTTCGGAGAAGCCGTTAATTTAAAGGATGTAATGGTGGTTAATATAGGCTGGGGAACGGGTTTGGGAATTATTGTAAATGGTAAGCTATACCGGGGCAGTAGTGGCAGTGCCGGTGAGTTTAGTCATATTCCACTTTCAAACAGCGACAATTTGTGTTCCTGCGGTAGAAGAGGTTGTTTAGAGGTTGATACTTCCTTATTGGTAATGGCTAAGCGAGCAGAAGAAGCAATAGCTGGAGGTGCCGAATCGAGCATGAAAGAACTGTTTAAAGATAAGAGTAAACACCCTGCAGATCATTTCTTGCACGCTGTAAGCGAACAAGATCCTGTGGCCATATCAGTATTGGCCAAAGCTATTTTTCAATTGGGTAAGGGAGTAGCCACATTAATCCATCTTTTAAACCCTGAGTGTATTGTTTTGAGTGGAAGAGGCGCTAAGGCAGGAAAAATGCTTTTACCACCAATCCAACAGGCAATCCATGAGTTTTGTATTCCCCGAATAGCCGAACAAACAGAAATAAAACTCTCTACCCTGACGGATGAAGCTGAATTATTAGCGGCTGGGAGTTTGACAATTGAACATAACCAGTTCGATTAAAAATTGATAGCCAACAAATAGAAGATGAATATTTAACCAAAACCAATACGATATGACAAGATAAAAAGGCTCTGTACAAAGTCAAAAATTTTTAAACTAATCTTAAACTAAACAAAAAAATTATGAAAAAAATGTACTTAAAGTGTTTGAGTATATTGTTGTTATGTTTTGTAACAATAAGTGCTTTTGCACAGAAAAACATTACCGGTACGGTAAAAGACGTATCAGGTAATCCCATTCCTGGGGTAAGTGTTCTCGAAAAGGGAACTCAAAATGGAACCTCTACCAATGCCGATGGTAGGTTTACCATTACGGTAAAAGATGGTGCTAGATTGATTTTTAAATCCATCGGTTTAGTCACCCAGGAAGTTGCTGCTTCATCCAATCAAGCGATCGTAATGCAAGATGATTCTAAGGCGCTAAATGAAGTTATTGTTACTGGTTTTGGTGTTAAAAAAGATGTAAAAAGATTAAGTTATTCTGCAACAGCAGTAGGTGGTGCAGAATTATCACAAGCCAATAATGCCAATGTGGTAAATGCTTTGCAAGGTAAAGTAGCAGGGGTTATGATTAACCAGGGCGCCAGTGGTCCTACTTCTTCTTCCAGAATCAGAATCAGAGGTAATTCATCGTTAAGTTCAAATACCCAACCTTTAGTGGTTTATGATGGTATATTATTAGAACCTGGTACTTCCGGAGCAGATTCATGGGGAGATGCTGCAGATTTTGGTAATATCATGAAAAACATCAATTCTGATGATATTGAAAGTATTAGTGTGTTAAAAGGGGCAGCTGCTTCGGCACTATATGGTTCTAAAGCTGCGGGTGGTGTACTCCTTATTACCTCTAAAAAGGGTAAAACTACCAAAGGCTTAGGCGTAACGGTATCACAAACCAGTTCTTTTGATGATGCTTATAGATTTGTAGATCTTCAAAATGAGTATGGTGGTGGAATTTCACCTGTTTTTGCAAAAGATGCAAATGGGATGGATGTTGTTGATCAATCAGCTGGTTATTATGTTGGTGGTTATTCTTTTGGTCCTAAATTAGACGGAAGAATGGTTAAAGATTTAGATGGAGTAGTTAGGCCATGGGTAGCGAATAACCCGTTAGATTATTTTAACACCGGAAAGTTTATAAATACCAACGTATCAGTTGAAGGTGCAAATGAAAACACTACTTACCGTTTAGCTTATACCAATTTATACAACTCAAGTGTTTTACCAGGTAATAATTTAAAAAGAGATGCATTCGCCCTTAGGGTAACACGGGTAATTTCAAAAGCCATTTCAGTTGATGCGAGTGTGAATTATACTATGTCAAATTCTTTGAATCCGGCAAGACAAGGAAGCGCGAACAATCCATTATTTGCATTTACCTATTATAAACCTAGAAATGTTGATTTAAGTGCTTATATCGATAACAATATCAATCCGGTAACGGGTGGTGCTTTAGGCTCAAGCAATCGTAACGTTTACGATCCTTATGGTATTGGATCATTTGCTTACACGCTTCAAAATGACAATAGAACACAAAAGGAAAATAATTTGTTGGCCAATATCGATGTAAATATCAAAATCCTTCCGTGGCTTTCTGCTTTAGTAAGAACCAATACAAACTTTTATAACATTGCTTACGAAAGAAAAAATAGAGGTAGTGGTGTTGCCTTTTCAGGTGGTGATTATGAAATCACTCAAAATACCAATAAATCTTATCGTATACAGGGTTTGTTAAATGCAACAAAAGAACTTTCAAATGATTTTGAATTAAATGCTTCTTTAGGTGCTGAAACCTATCAGAAAAACCTGGGTAACTCTGCTTTTTATAATAGATCATACACAAATGGGGGGCTTAAAATTCCTGATGTATATTCAATCGCAAACTCAATTAATCCAGCATCAACAACTGCCTATCCAAATTTAGGTGAGCGTACAGATGCGGTTTATTTGTATGGTGATATTACCTGGAAAAATATGTTAACTTTAAACTTTAGTGGTAGAAATGACTGGTCATCGGCGTTAACCTATAAAGATGGCCATGGTAATTATTCATATTTCTATCCAAGTGTAGGATTGTCATGGATATTCACAGAATTACCTGCATTTAAAAACAGCTCAATATTATCCTTTGGTAAGTTAAGGGCATCGTATTCTTATACAGGTTTGTCGGCTCAGTCACAATATACTAATACGGCTGGTTACTATAAGTTACAAGATGGCACTTTTAATAATGCGAATGGTGGTAACCAATCAGTTTACGGATTTAGCGACAATATTCTTAAAAACAATAATTTAAAGAATGAGTTAACTAAGGAACTTGAAATTGGAACTAATTTAGGCTTTTTAAAGAACCGTATTAATGTTGATTTTGCTTACTACAAGAAAAATTCTTATAACCAAATTTTAAGTTTTGCATTACCACAAGAGTCTGGGGTTAGCTCACAAGCTTTAAATGCAGGTAATATCCAAAATCAAGGTATTGAAATCTTATTGACTGCGAAACCAATTGTATCAAAAGATTTTAACTGGAATGCCTCAGTAACTTTTACACGTAACCGCAACAAGATCCTAGAATTGGCACCTGGTGTTGAAAATTACGACCTTGATTTAGCTTTTGGTAACGATATCACTTCTGTGGCTAGAGTAGGTGAAACATATGGTTCATTGATTACAGGTTCTGCTTTTTCATATTATCAAAAGAAAGATGCAAGTGGTAACCCAATTGCCAGCCCAAGCAATGGTAAAAAAGTGTTGGGTAATACAGGTTACGGAACCACTGGTGGTTATTACACTTTTGTAAGATCTCAGGATTATGACGGTACTAAGAAAAATTTAGGTACTATGATGGAGAATTATCTTGCCAGTACCAGACAAGAATTATCTTATAAAAACTTTACTTTAGGTTTTCAAATTGATGCTAAAATTGGTGGTTTAATGGCTTCAGGAACTCACCAATATGGATCAGCCAATGGTTCATTTGCTAATTCACTTTTCGGTAGAGATGAAGCATCAGGTGGTGTAACTTATACTGATGCGAACGGTGTGACACAGCATGATGGTATTATCCCTGATGGTGTATTAAACGATGGTTTAAAAGCTAATGGAGTAGATTTAGGTGGAATGACTTATGCGGATGCAGTTAAACAAGGTTTATTAAAACCAATTCCGGCTTATGCTTATTATGAAAACTTAAGTCAATGGTCGAGTGGTATCAGAGAATATTCAGTGTTTGAAAATTCTTGGGTGGCTCTTCGTGAGGTAACTGTTGGGTATAACGTTCCTGGCAAGTATTTATCTAAATTAAAAATAAATACGCTAAGCTTAAATTTAACAGGTAGAAATATTGCTTATTTGTATAAAACTGCGAAGGATGGTATCAATCCTGAAAGTATTTTTAGCAATAGAGCAGGTGCTTTTGCTGAATACGGAGGCTGGCCTTTGGTTAGAAGTTTAGGTTTTAATATCAGAGCATCGTTTTAATTACTAAAGAAATATAGATATGAAGACTATAAATAAAAGAAAAATATATTTCCTAATGGTTTCGGCTTTGCTTGTAGCGGGCGGATGTAAAAAGGAGAGTTTTGTAGAAGCAAATTTGAACCCTACTACGTTATACGAGGTTAAGCCAGAAGATCAATTTCTTCGTGCGGCAGTGGGTTCTCAAGATGATTTCGAGTATTTTGCCGATGTTTATCGCGCGGCCAATCTATGGATGCAATATGCTACCTTGAGTACGGGAAATGGGTTAAATTTTAATAATGTTGGTTCACAATTTAACACCCGTTATGGTAAAATATTTTATGGTAGATTAGGACCTGCTTTAGTTGATGCGATAAAAAATATCGAATCAATGCCTGACGCAGATAAAAATGCAAGGGTAAATATGAAAGCAATTTCACAGATACTTTTGTCGTACTATGCATTTTATGTTAGTGATATCAATGGAAGTATTCCTTATACTCAAGCCTTTCAGGCAAGATATGGCGGTACTACAACGCCTGCCTATGATACCCAACAGGCCGTATTTGCAAAGGTAGATGCGGAATTGAAAGCAGCTGTAGCTACTTTGAAAAGCAATGCAACCGGACAGCTTAGCCTTGGAGGGAATGATCCATATTTTAACGGTGACGCTACGCTTTGGGCCAAAGCGGCAAATGCATTACGTTTAAAAATAGCCATACGTTTAATTAAGGTAGATCCTACCAAAATGAAAGCAATTGCCACTGAGGTATTAGCTGATCCGGTACAAATGGCTGGTGTTAATGATTCATGGATGCTTAAAGTAGGTCCATCTTATGCAGATGGTAGTGGTAACTTCAGCCCGGCGAATTTCGCAGCGGGTAAGCCGGTATTGGATTTTATGGTAACAAAAGGAGATCCTAGGTTATCGGCATTCTATCGTCCAAATGCAGCTGGAAATTATGTAGGTAGCTTTACCAGTCCAGATGAAGCAAAATTACCTGCAAATGCACCAATCTATGCATCTTTAGATAATTTGTCACAATTACAACACAGGTTATTTACACCTAACTTTAACGAAAGTGATGGCTTAGGTGCTGGTACTGGCAAAGGATTTTATCCTATTTTAACTTATGCTGAGTATTGCTTTATACGTGCAGATCTTGCAGCACGTGGTGTTACCACAGATGTGGCTGAAACTTGGTATAAAAATGGAGTGTATGCTTCAGTTCAATTCTATAGCGATAGAGCCGTTGATGCCAAGGTAGCAAACTTTAATGCAGTAACAACTTCGTCTATTGATACCTATTATGACAAAGTTGGTGTTAAATTCGATGCAACTAAAGCAACTGAGCAAATTGCTTGTCAAGCTTACCTTGATTTCTTTAGGCAACCTTTAGAGGCATGGGCCTGGTGGAAAAGAACAGGCTTCCCCAATACTACATCGGTGTTAGCATGGTCTGATCTAAAAGCAAATGGTACAACACTTGTTTTAGCACGTAGAGCTGGTATTGATTTGTTAAGCACAACTAACTTAAACTATGCAAATCAACAGGCTGCAATTGCCGAAATGGCCAAAAACCCTGATTTTGGTTCGGGACCAAATGATGCCTTTGGCCGTGTTTGGTGGGATAAAAAATAATCACTAAATTAAAAGAACCCTTAGTAGCTTACTAAGGGTTCTTTTTAATTAAAAAGCAATGAAATTATTTAATGTTTTTTACCGACTGAGTTTTTTCTTCGCAGTAACCCTTGCGCCGTTATGGATTCAAGCCCAAGAAAATTTAGTATTTGCAACAAGACTAAATACGATCAAGCTTATAAATTTAAGCGGCAAAGAAAGCCGGATTAATTTAGATAAACCAACAGTGATTGTGTTTTTAAGCCCTGAATGCCCGTTATGTAAAAATTATTTGCCAAACTTGGTAAAACTTCAAAATGCGAATAGTGACATTAATTTTTATGGTGTAATTCCAGGTACAAGTTATACATTAAAAGACATAAATGCGCTCAAGAATGAATATGGTATCAACTTCGATCTATTAACAGACCGAAATATGCAATTGTCTAAATATTTAAGCGCTACCACTACACCAGAAGTTTTTTTGATCAATAAGATGGGAGCGATAACCTACAGCGGATTAATCGACAATTGGGCTTCCTCACTAGGTCAAAAACGGTTGGTAATTACAGAAAAATACCTTGAAAAAGCTATAAAAGACCAATTAGACGGCAAACAGACATTTAAAAAAACCATTCCTGTGGGGTGCTTAATTAACGACATATAATGAGCCTGAAATCTTTATTATTAAAAAGTATTGCCATTGTGGTGGGGGTATTCACTTTTTTGGATAGCGTTAAAGCCCAAAAAGTAACTTATTACAAAGATGTTGCACCCATTATTCAAAATAAGTGCCAATCTTGCCATAGGCCTGGTGAAGCCGCACCATTCTCCTTATTAACCTACGAAGATGTAGCGAAAAGAGCCTCCTTTATCAAAAAAGTAACCCAATCTGGTTACATGCCGCCATGGAAACCAGACAATCACTATCGGTTATTTAAAAACGATAGATCATTAACAAATGAAGAAAAGCAAACCATATTAAAGTGGGTTGATGCTAAAATGCCGATGGGGGATGCAGGTGAAACGCCAAAAGTAGCTGTTAAAACATATATAGAAGGTACCCAATATTCAAGAAAACCTGATCTTGTTTTAAAAACAACCTCAGCATTTAAAGTTTTAGGTGATAACAAGGAGCGGTTTATTGTTTTTAAAATTCCTTTTGATATTGGTACAGAAAAAAATGTAGAAGCAGTAGAGTTTTTTTCGTCTAATAAGAAGGTTATTCACCATGCCAACTTTGCAATTCATCCTGTGACTAATGACATTGATATTAACCAGGGAGCTGAATTTTTGAATTTAACGGAAGATGACAGAACTAAATATTCGCAATATTTTCCATTTAAAAAAACAATGACCTATTATGGAGGCTGGATTCCAGGAACCTCATATGAATCTTATCCCAACAACTTTGGCTGGGTTATGCCAAAGCGGGGTGTCATATTGTTAACCATACATTATGCTCCGATTTCAAAAGAAGAACAAAATATTTCGGGTGTAAATTTCTTTTTTAAGAAAGCACCGATTGAAAGAAAGGTCGAGGTAATTAGCTTAGGATCGGCCGGCGTTGGTGAAAAGTCTATTGAGCCTTATTTTTTTATTCCTGCTGATTCGGTGAGGAAGTTTGAACTAAAAATTACTACACCGCAAGACCAATCCTTATTATATATTTGGCCACATATGCATTATTTGGGTAAAGTGTTCAAATCATATGCCGTTACACCTCAAAAAGATACCATACAGCTTGTTTCTATTCCATCCTGGGATTTTAGATGGCAGGAAATATACCAGTTCAAAAAATTAGTAAAAATTCCGAAAGGCTCCATATTAACCATCGAAGGTACTTACGACAATACGAAGGAAAACCCTCATAATCCAAGTAATCCACCTCGAAACGTTTATTCAGCAAATGATATGAAATCTACGGATGAAATGCTGACTATGTTACTCGTGTTTTTGCCGTATAAAGAGAATGATGAACAAATTTTCTTAAAATAAAGAGACTTACGAACCAGAGTGTTTTTAATTTTTGGCTTGATTTAATAATAATTATCATGAAAATAACAATGTGGTTATCTGCACTACTAGGCTCAGTGCTGATGTTTGTTGTTAAGGATGCCAACGGTCAAACATCTTTATTTACTTTACTGACGCCAAAAGAAACCAATATTAACTTCGTAAATAAAGTTGTTGAAACCGATTCATTACATATTATGAATTACGAGTATTTGTATAATGGATCGGGTGTTGGAGTGGCCGATTTTAACGGCGACGGCTTACCTGATATTTTTTTTTCAGCCAATGAAGTAGACAATAAATTGTACCTGAATAAGGGCAATTTAAAGTTTGAAGATATTACCAATAAGGCACATTTAAGTGGCAATGGTACCTGGGCAACGGGAGTTTGTATTGCTGATGTAAATGCAGATGGGCTACCTGATATCTATGTTTGTCATTCTGGGAAATTTCCGGATAACAAACTTAAAAATGAATTATTTATTAATCAGGGAGTAAAGGGTGGAGTGCCGGTTTTTAAGGAAATGGCAGAAGCCTATGGGTTGGATGCTCCCGGAACCCAATCTACCCAAGCTGTATTTTTTGATTATGATAATGACGGTGATTTAGACATGTTTTTATTAAATCATTCTAATCAAACCTATAAGCCATTTTTAAATACTAAAAAAGTACGTGCTACACCAAATATGAAATTTGGGAATCGCTTATTCAGAAATGATTCTAATAACAATAAATTTCAATTTACAGATGTTACTTTAACCTCTGGGATCATCAATAATGCCTTAAATTTTGGCTTAAGCGTTGCAGTAAGCGATTTAAATAACGATGGCTGGCCTGATATTTATACTTCGAGTGATTATACCGAGCAAGATTGTCTTTATATCAACAATAAAAATGGAACTTTTTCAGAAAGCATCCGGAAATCTATTAAGCATATCTCCAAATATTCAATGGGCTCAGATATTGCTGACTATAATAATGATGGTCGTCCAGATATTATTACGCTAGATATGCTGCCCGAGGATAACCACCGGCAAAAATTGCTGAAAGGATCTGATGAATATGATCAATATCATTTGCTAATTGATAGTGGATATTATCAACAGCAAATGAGAAATATGCTCCATTTAAATGAAGGACTTGCCGAAGATGGCAGCTTACGCTTCAGTGAAATTGGGCAGCTGGCAGGTATTTCTAATACCGATTGGAGCTGGGCAGCATTATTTGCCGATTTTGATAACGACGGCTGGAAAGATTTATTTGTTTCCAATGGTTATTTAAGAGATTTTACTGATATGGATTTTCTTAAGTACACAGTTTCCAACGCGCAAAAAGAATCGCTAAAACAAGGTAGTTTGAAATTCCAAACATTTGATTTAGTAAAAAAAATGCCCTCAAACAAAATATCAAACTACATTTTTGCTAATAATCATGATCTGACCTTTACAAATAAAACAGTTGAGTGGGGCGTATCAACACCTTCTGTTTCAAATGGTGCTGCTTATGCCGATTTAGATGACGACGGTGATCTGGATTTAATTGTTTGTAACATCAATTCACCGGTAATGGTATACAAGAATAATTTAGATTTGAAAAAAACAAATTATTTAAAGATTAACCTTAAAGGAACAAGCCTAAATACAGCAGCAATAGGCACTAAAATTTATGTTAAAACTGCCGACAATCTGCAGTACCAGGAAAAGTATGTGGTCCGGGGTTATCAATCAAGTGTAGATCAAAGTATCTTTTTTGGTTTAGGTAAAAATACCAATATCAGTTATGTGAAAATTATCTGGCCTGATGGCAAGGAAAGTTTGATGGAACATGTAAAAGCAAATCAAACACTTGCAGTTAACCAGGAAGAGGCTATTACTAAAAAAATAAATCTTGTTAAGACAAAACCATTATTCGTTAATGGTACAGCAGCATCTGGATTAAAATTTAAACATACCGAAAACGGCTTTGTTGATTTTAAAGGGGAAACACTTTTGCCATATCAGTTATCCAAATACGGCCCTGCTTTGTGTAAAGCAGATGTTAATCAGGATGGCGTAATAGATATTTTTATTGGTGGTGCAATTGGGCAGTTTGGGCAGTTATTTTTAGGGAATAAAGCAGGTAACTATAGCCAGGCATCAAGTCAACCATGGGAGGAAGATAAAGCGAGTGAAGATGTTAACGCTATTTTCTTTGATGCAAATGGAGATGGAAGCCCGGATTTGTGGATAGTGAGCGGCGGGAATGAGTACGATGAAAATTCGCCTGAATATCAGGACAGATTGTATTTAAATAATGGAAAGGGAATCTTTACTAAGGTAAATGATGCCTTGCCCAAAATGTTCAGCAGTAAACAGGCTATTGCCGTTGCCGACTTTGATAAGGATGGGGATTTGGATGTTTTTGTGGGTGGCATGAGCAAGCCAGGCTCTTTCCCTTTATGTAGTAAAAGTTATTTATTACGGAACGAATCAAAAGAAGGGGCTGTTAAATTTACTGATGTAACAAAGGAAATTGCACCCGAACTAGAGTATGCTGGAATGACTATAACAGCCGTATGGCAGGATTTAAATGCCGATGGATATCCAGAATTGTTAATGGGTGGGGATTGGATGCCTCTAAAGAAATTTAAAAATAATAGGGGGATTTTACAGCATGACAAAGATTCTGGTTTAGAAAATTCGGATGGTATGTGGAGCAAAATTGTACCTATGGATGTGAATAACGATGGGGCAATCGATTTTATTGCTGGAAATTGTGGCCTTAATAATCAGTTTAAGGCCAGCGTTCAGCAGCCATTAACCATTTATGCTTCAGATTTTAATGGTGATGGAGTGATGGATCCGATCATGTGTTATTACATTCAGGGTAAAAACTATCCAATGGCATCCAGAGATGAGTTACTCGATCAGATGGTACAGCTAAAAAAACGATTCTTAAACTATAGTGCCTACGCAGATATAACAATAGATCAGTTATTTAAGCCAGAGCAATTGGATAAGAGCCAAAAGTTTTTCTGTAAACAACTTGAAACATCTGTTTTATTAAACGATGGAACAGGAAAATTTACAATTAAAACGCTGCCTATCGAAGCACAGTTTTCGCGAACTTGGGGTATTATTGTAGATGATTTTAATAAAGATGGAAAATACGATATTCTTTTAGCTGGCAATTTTTATCCCTATAGGGTACAGCTCGGTCAGGCAGATGCCAGTTTAGGATTACTTTTAATCGGAAATGGTAAAGGAGATTTTAAACCTCTGGCTCCCTATGATTCAGGACTATATATAGATGGCGATGTTAGAAATATGATTGAAATTAAAGATGGCACAAAAAAAATCGTCGTAGTTAAAAATAATGATCAGGTTGAAGTTTTAAAGGTTAATAATTAAAACCAACATCATGAAGATATATTTGTTTTTGTTCGCTTTCAGCATTGTAATGAGTGTTAATGCCCAATGGCATAAAAGTGAAAATGATCCTTTTCCCTTACACAGATCGCAAAAAGCTCTTTCTGATATTATTGTAAGCGACATATTTTCTCCTCCGGTTGCCAGTAGAATATTTGTTTATGCAAATATTGCTGCCTATGAAATTCAGGTTAAAAACAATCACCGGTTTTTGTCTTTAAAAGGGCAGCTGAATAACTTTAATGGAATTCCAAATCCAGATAAAAAGCAGATCAGCTATTCACTTGCTGCTATATACGCTTATTGGCAAATCGGAAAGCGGCTTGTTTTCTCTGAGCAAGTGGCTCTGGATAGTTTAAATAGCATACTTTCATGGTATAAAGCTAAAGGTTATCCTGATACCGTAATACAAAATTCAATTTTGTATAGTAAAACGGTATCTGATACGGTTTTAAAATGGGTTGATCAGGATCAGTATAAAGAAACACGTAAATTAAGACGGTATAGTTTGGTAAAGCAAGAAGGTAACTGGGCGCCCACGCCTCCGGGCTATATGGCAGCTGTAGAACCTTACTGGAATAGAATAAGACCTCTTGCGATGAGAACTGCTGATCAATTTAAACCTGTGGGCCCTCCTCCATATAGTAAAGATAAAAATAGTGCTTTCTATATTAGTGCAAATGAAGTTTACACGGTCGGTAAAAAACTGGATGAAAAACAGCTTGATATTGCTAAATTCTGGGATTGTAATCCATTCTTTTTGAATCTGAACGGACATATGAATTATGCAACTAAAAAGATATCGCCGGGGGCACATTGGATTTCCATCGCAGGTATTGCTTGTAGATTAAAAGGATATAATTATGTTCAAAGCAGTTTTGCGTATACCACCACCTGTATTGCTTTATTTGATGCTTTTATAAGTTGCTGGGACGAAAAGTACAGGAGCAACTATATCCGGCCTGAAACATTCATCAATGCCAATATAGATGAAAACTGGCGGCCAATTTTGCAAACACCTCCCTTTCCTGAATATCCAAGCGGACACAGTGTAGCTTCGACAGCTGCAGCATTTGTGCTCACTAAAATATTTGGAGATAATTTTAAATTTCAAGACAATACAGAAACTGATTATGGATTGCCAATAAGAGGGTTTACATCTTTTAATCAAGCTGCAAATGAAGCCGCTATTAGTAGACTTTATGGCGGTATACATTACAGGCCGGCAATTGAAAATGGTCAGATTCAAGGTAGGAATATTGGAGCATATCAGATCGAAAAAGTTATAATGAAAAAAGATTAAGTTAAAAATAGAATAATAATAATGAAAATAAAATATCTCCTTTTACTTGTTTTAATTGCTTTGGCTAAATTTTCAAGTGCCCAACGAAACGATATCCTCAAAGAGTCAACCAAATATGAATGGCCCAAAGATGAAGCAGTAAAAAAGAAATTAGAACATTGGCAAGACCAAAAGTTTGGAATGATTATCCACTGGGGTTTATATGCTGTTCCTGGAATTATTGAATCCTGGTCCATCTGCTCTGAAGATTGGATAGAAAGGGATAGCACCATTAAATATGAAGATTATAAAAAATGGTATTGGGGACTAAACGAGAAATTTAACCCTACAAAATTCAATCCCCAAGAATGGGCAAAGGTAGGTAAAGATGCCGGAATGAAATACCTGGTTTTTACCACTAAACATCACGATGGCTTTGCTATGTTCGATACTAGACAATCTGATTTCAGCATTGCAAAAGGTCCATTTGCCAACAACCCTAAAAAAGACGTTGCCAAATACGTATTTGATGCTTTCCGGAAGCAGAATTTTATGATCGGTGCTTATTTTTCTAAACCCGACTGGCATTCGCAATTCTATTGGTGGGACAAATATGCCACTGCAGATAGAAATAACAATTACGATATCAGAAAGAATCCATGGCGGTGGAATATGTTCAAAAGCTATACTCAGAACCAGATTGGCGAGTTGATGAACAATTACGGAAGCATCGATATTTTGTGGTTAGATGGGGGTTGGGTAAGGCCTTTAGCATCGGTAAATGAAGAAGTACTTTCATGGGGTGCACCTATTCCAGTATGGAGCCAGGATATTGATATGCCAAAGATTGCCGCTGATGCCAGAAAAGCACAACCTGGTTTAATCATGGTTGATCGGACTGTTCACGGACAGTACGAAAACTATCAAACCCCTGAACAGAAAATCCCTGAAAAGCAATTGGATTACCCATGGGAAAGCTGTATGACTTTAGGCGGAGCCTGGGGTTTTGTACCCAATGATCAGTATAAATCTGCAGGCGAAGTGGTTCATAAACTGGTAGAAATTGTAGCCAAAGGCGGGAGTTTGCTTTTAGGTGTTGGTCCAAAAGCAGATGGAACGCTGCCTGACGATGTGATTAAAAAATTAGAAGAAATTGGGCAGTGGACTTCAAAAAATGGTACAGCCATCTACGGAACAAGAATTACCAAAAACTACCATGACGGGCAAAACTGGTTTACCCAGAGTAAAGATGGCAAAACCATTTATGGTATCAGTTTGCTTGATCGTAACCTGCCTAAAGAAATTTCCTGGCAGGGAAGTATTCCTAAAAAAGGGACTTCTATTACGCTGTTAAGTAATAAGCAAAAAGTAAAATGGAAGCTGATAAATGGCAAAGTACATTTTGATTTTCCAAAAACCGAGGAGAAAATTGCTTTGACTTTTTCTTTTACGCCCGAAACGAATTAGTAATGCCGAAACAGAGAAGATATCTATATTTATTGCCTGCATTGTTTTTATGCAGCAGCCTTTTTGCTCAGGGTAAAAAGGGACAATCTTTGCCCTATAAAAATCCAAAATTAAATATTGATTTAAGGGTAAAAGACCTGATTTCGAGAATGACTCCTGAAGAAAAATTCTGGCAGCTGTTCATGATTCCGGGTGATGTAACCGAACAAAATAAAAACCAGTTTAAACATGGGATTTTTGGTTTGCAGGTAAGTGCTGCTGCACAGGGAAGTGGCAATGCACAACAGATGCTAACCTACAATACCTCTGAAGATGGACTTTCTCTTGCTAAAAAGGTTAATAAGATTCAAAAATATTTCATTGAAGAAACCCGTTTGGGCATTCCAATCATTCCATTTGACGAAGCTTTACATGGTTTGGTTAGGCAAGGGGCTACGGCCTTTCCACAATCAATTGGTTTAGCGGCAAGTTTTGATACTGCTCTGGTAGCCAAAATCGGTACAGCTATCGCCAGTGAAGCAAGGGCGCGTGGTTTAAGAGATCTCCTGGCTCCGGTAATTAATATGGCTACTGATGTAAGATGGGGCAGGGTAGAAGAAACCTACGGAGAAGATCCCTATCTAACAACGGTTCTGGGCCATGCTTTTATGAATGCCATAGAAAGGCAGAATATCATCGTTACCCCAAAACATTTTATTGCCAATGTTGGCGATGGCGGTCGGGATAGCTACCCGATTGAAATAGATAAACATTTTTTAGAAGAAATCCACTTTCCAGCATTTAAAGACGGGGTTAAAAACATAGGCATCCGTTCATTAATGACTTCCTACAACAGTGTTTTTGGTACTCCGGCAACCTCCAATAAATGGCTGCTTACCACTAAACTAAAATCGGAATGGGGCTTTAAGGGTTTCGTGATTTCTGATGCAGGTGCAGTTGGAGGCGCCAATGTACTGCATTTTACCGCTAAAGATTATAAAGATGCAACGGTGCAATCTATTAATGCCGGACTCGACGTGATTTTCCAGGTAGATTATAACCATTACAAACTTTTTCTGCCAGCATTTTTGGATGGCAGTATTCCAAAATCGAGAATAGATGATGCATTGGCCAGGGTTCTCAAAGCTAAATTCGAGCTTGGTTTGTTTGAGCATCCTTATGTAGATGAAAGTATTGCTGAAAAGATGTTAAGCGATCAAAGTAATCACCATTTGGCAAAAGAGGCCGCTTTAAAATCTTTTGTGCTCCTAAAAAACGATAACAATATACTTCCGCTAAAAAATGCAAAACAAATTTTATTATTAGGTGAAGATGCAATAGAAGCCAGATTAGGTGGATATAGTGGTACTGGAAATAATAAAATAAATATTTTGGATGGGCTAAAAAATGCAGTATCCAATGATGTTAAAATCAATTATTTAAAAGGCAGTACCCGAGAGCTTCAATCTTATATTCCGGTAGATAGCCAGTTTCTTTCTGTCAACCAAAAGGCAGGGTTAACCGGAAGTTATTTTAAAGGGCTTTACCTCTCCGGAAAACCTGTTAAAGAAGTAAATGATAAAGCTGTTAATTTCAGCTGGACATTATATCCGCCTGACGAGCAGCTTCAACTGGATGATTATTCTGTAAGGTGGTATGGTAAAATTAAAGTGCCGCAGAATGCAGATATTAATATCGGATTGGAAGGTAACGATGGTTACCGGTTATACCTTGATAACCAATTATTGATCGATAATTGGGACAAAAAGTCTTTTAGTACCAAAACAGTTCCTTTTCATTTCGAGAACAATAAGCAGTATGCAATTAAAATCGAGTTTTTTGAACCTAAGGGCAACGGTAAAATCAAACTGATCTGGGATTATAACGTCGCAAAATCTAACGAAATAACTGATGCAGTAGCTGCGGCCAAAAATAACGATGCAATCGTATTTGTTGCAGGTATAAAAGAAGGAGAGTTTTTAGATCGGGCGATGTTAAACCTGCCCGGTAATCAGGAATTGTTGTTGGAAGAACTCGCAAAAACAGGAAAACCTATTATCGTTGTATTAACTGGTGGAAGTGCCATTAATATGCAGCCATGGTTAAATAAAGTAAGCGCGGTTTTAAACGTGTGGTATCCTGGAGAAGCAGGAGGTATTGCCATTGCCGAGGTATTGCTCGGAAAAGCAAATCCATCAGGTAAGCTACCAATAACTTATCCGATTGACGAATCACAGTTGCCTTTGGTTTACAACCACAAACCTACCGGAAGAGGCGATGATTATAACAACTTAAGCGGCGAACCACTTTTTCCATTTGGATATGGATTAAGTTACACCAGCTTTTCTTACAACAATTTGAAGTTTAGCCGCAAAAGCATCGCTAAAAATGAAACTACTACGGTAAGTTTCGAACTTAAAAATACCGGCAATTACGATGGTGAAGAAGTAGTGCAATTGTACATGAGACCTTTGTTAAGCAAATTGGCTCAACCAGTTCTTGCTTTACGTGCTTTCCAAAGGATACATTTAAAGGCTGGTGAAACAAAGCTCATTTCATTTAAACTGGATAAGGAAGTGCTGCAAACACTTAATATCAATCATGTATGGGAAGTAGCTCCAGGAGAATATAGAATCATGATCGGATCATCAAGTAAATCACTTTATTTAAAAGATAATTTAATCGTTAAACCTTAAAAATACACCCCTTATGGTTGGGTATAAACCATATCGAGTAATAGTTGCCGCAGATTCTGGTTAAATCTGCGGTTTTTTTTTGAGATTACTCTAATCCATAGTTCTTAAATGCAATGGAAACAAAGCCATTTTGTACAGACATATTAAGATTAGAAAAAGTAATTGTTTTATCGGTAGCATTTATAACACCATTAATTCTTGAGCCATTGTTAGCACTTGCTGTGGCAGACACTGGGATATATCCTGAACTTATTTTTACCATTAGCGTCGAGCTTGGATTATAACTGTTAATGTTATAAACATAGGTTGAGGTAGCATTTACCGGTGGGGTAGAAATTGTTGCTGCAATATGAGTTCCATTAAGTATTAATCCATAATAAGTTGGTGTATTACTCATGGTTGTAACCCTGAAGGAGTAAGTATATGTAGGATAACCATATAAATAGTTTAAGGCAACGATGTCATTTGTATTAAAAGAACGATCTACACCGTTATTGCAGGCAAGCATAAGTGAATTGGGCTCGGCAGAAGCAGGAGTTCCAGGTATTTGAATTGCCCCCGGAAAGTTTTGAATATCAGCACTATTATAGCTATTACCTTCATCCCAACTTACTGGACAGCTATAACCCCGGTCGTAATAGTCAGTATGTCTTAAACCTATACAGTGGCCTATTTCATGCTGAATTACAGAGGTGATATAGCCTACATCTGGATTTGTACCGAATGCAGCAGGATTTGTATTTAATCCAATTTGATTAAAAGGATTTCCTGAAAAAGGAAAACCACCATAGCCTAATAGGGTACCATTAGGAGTTGGACCTTGATTAAAGCCAATGATTTCAATATTCGCGTTGCTACTAACCAGTTGAAAGTTGATTTTCAAGTTTAACGAGTTGTACCTTCCAATTGCATTACTTGCTGCTGTTGAATAAACTGCAGGTAAATTTGAAACAGAAATTGTTATTGTACGAGGTAAGTTTTGAACCAGATTATAGGTTTGGTACTGTTCTGATTTAGCAATGATTAAGTTTGAAGAGTTTGTGGCCTTACCTAGAGAAGATTTTGGTAGAAAAATATCTCCTTCCACAATATATCCATCTTTCATAATTGTTATACCATTGGTATTAAATCCCATTTCTTTAATACTGACTAATACAGATTCAGGTATTTCACTGTGTTGTTGGATTTGTAAATTTTGTTTTTTAGCACAGGAATAAATCATGATAATGAATAAAACTGCTAAGAGCGGATAAAGACTTTTTTTGACCATTGTTGTGGATTTGGTTTGTAGGTTTAGAATTACATTAATTTAAACCTAATATACATACATAATGTATTAATTTCCAAGAAAACCTATACATTATATTAAACAATAGTTTGGTATATTTTTGATTATGAGACAAGCTAATTCTTATCAGAAATTAATTGCTTGATTTAACCATTCCAGGTCAGATGAGTTAAAATAAATTGTTTATTTGCCCCTCCCTGTAAGGACAGAAAAGATTTAATGGGCTTAATACACCCAATTGCGTTCTTGCACTTTATCTTTGCATCATTTGCGGTTAAGCCGATGGGGGATTTTCTTGATTTTGCTTAACAGATTGCTTCGTCGTACCTCCTCGCAATGACGAAAACTCTTAGTATTTACCTTACTTTGCGAACTTGGCGCCTTTATCTCCGCGCTGTTTGCGGTTAGATAAAGATGAATTATTTCAATTCTTCTATACCCAATTTCAAAGCCAATTCATTCAGATCCTTTACCACTACATCAATTAATGGAATACCACTGATTTTCCTTTCCTGCTCAAATTCATGTTCAGGTTCGCCAGGAATGATTACTTTTTTATCAGGATCTATCGTTTTTGCGCTTTTAAAACGTTCTACCCAATTATCCAAATGAGTTTTAAAGTCTGCTGCCGGTCTGAAGCCATCTACACGCATAGCACCTAAAAAGTGGCCAAGTCCTTCTCCAACCGGATTAGCCGATGGTTCTAAAAATGCGACAAAAGGGGGCACCCATGGTCCGTAATTAGCGCCAGATAACACCGCTGATAAAATATCGACTGTAGCACTCAGGCCATAACCTTTATGGCTACCATGATCTTTATCACTGCCTAAAGGAAGAAGCGAACCACCGTTTTTTAATTCGTTCGGATCAGTAGAGTTTTCTCCACTTTTATCCTGAACCCAGCCATCAGGGATACTTTTATTGGCACGTTGGGCAATTTCCAGTTTTCCGTTAGCTGCGGCTGCCGTGGCCATATCTACAATTACTGGTGGGTATTTTCCTGCCGGGAAAGCATAACACATGGGGTTGGTACCCAGTAAACGTTCGTTGGCATAAGTAGGTGCAACCAATGGGCTCGCATTTGTCATGCTAATGCCGATCATATCCTTTTCAACCGCTATTAAAGCGTGGTATCCTGCTATCCCGAAGTGATTTGAATTTTTAACCGATACCCATCCACTACCATATCTTTCTGCTTTTTCAATAGCAACCTTCATGGCAAATGGTGCAACTACTAAGCCTAAACCTGCATCACCATCTACAGTAGCAGTAGTAGGTGTTTCATGTACAATTTTAATATCTGGCGTAGCGTTGATTCTTTTCTTTTCCCAAAGACGCACGTAGCCACTTAGTCGCGCAACACCATGTGAGTCAATTCCCCGTAAATCTGAACGGATCAATACATCGGTTGCTAGGTTGGCGTGCTCGTCAGAACAGCCCATTTTTTTAAAAACGTTATAAGTAAAAGCCCTGAGGTTGGTTTCGGTAAAGGTGATGAAGTTCATTTTGGGTATTAAGTATCGAGTATCAAGATTGACTGCGGACTTCGGACTCCCGACTCCGGACTATTATCATGGCAATAAAACAGTAAAATCGCCACCCAATGGTTCAAAATTTTCTATGCACGACGAAAGGAAATCTTCTCCATAATTTACATACATGGGCGCAATATTCAAGATCCTTTCTTGCAACGTACCATTTGGGAAAAGTCTTTTCTTTACGTTATCAATCTGTAGCAATGCCGTTTCATGCTTTCTTTTCTCTGCCCTGAATAGTTTTTTTTCCAGGTTAGCTAACAAATGGTTGGTTCTTTGCTTCGCCGTATCGGCAGAAACAGAAAGTGTTTTATCTATTTTATAGGCATTCAACTTAATTTGGTCGAAAATGCTGTTGATTGACCGGGTTTCATCAGCTAAACTGAGCTGGGCAGTCGTATTCCGTTTTACCCAGATGTTTTTCAGCTCTTCCACCGGAAGGAAAATATCTTCTAAAGAGAAGCCCAATTTATACAAGTTTTCTGCACTGCGTTTGTCTACCAGTAAAGCCGAATTGCGTAGCAGTAACACTGGGAAATTTACCTTATAATAATCGAAATTTGCTTTCAATTGCATCCAGTAGGCTACCTCGGCACCACCACCAACATAAGCGATATTAGGTAAAATAACCTCCTGGTACATCGGTCTCATCACTACATTCGGACTAAAACGCTCGGGATGCGATTCGATTTCAGCTTTTAATTCGGCTTCTGTAAAACTGATGTCGGTATGATTGACAACATATTTGCCACCTTCAAAAATCAAGCGTTCGCGAAGGTTATCGATCAGGTAAAAGAAATTAATATCTCGGCCATTCACCTGGGTTTTATAGCCTAAATCCTCCAGGTTTTTCGAGCTGCTTTCTATATTTTTCGCACTATTATGCTGAATGATATCTTGGGTAATGATATTCGCAAATTGTTTTTTTAAACATGCATTATCTGCATTTACAATTACCAAACCATATTTCTCGAATAAATTATTGACCAAAAATCTGGTGGCATCGGCCAAATTATCGTGCTGCAAATAGGCCTGTTCTACCAATTTGGCAATCCGTTTTCCATTTTTAGAAATACCTAAGTAACCTTTGTAGGCCGTTACCGCAGCGGCAACGGTTTTGGTACTTAGTCTTCCGGTGGCACCATTGGTTTGCTGTATCCAGCTGATGTTTTTTTCATCAACACTTACGTGGTTAATTTCATCAAAATCATGATCTTCTGTTGCCATCCAATAAACTGGGACAAAGTTTTTATCTGGATAAGCCATTTTTAACTCAATGGCTAAATTAATGGTGGTTACAATTTTGTAAATAAAATAAAGCGGACCGGTAAATAAGTTCAACTGGTGGCCCGTTGTAACTGTAAAGGTATTCGCAGAGCCTAAAAGTTCGATATTTTTGGTAACCGATTTATTGGGCTGTAAATGTTGATATTGATCTTGTAAAACCTTAACTAAGGTTTCTCTGTTCCCTAAAAAATTTCTATGCTCAATTGCTTTTGCTAAGCCCTCCATATCAGGACGATAGCTGTAAAAAGATTTAAGCTGTTTTTCGTCGTTAATATAATCTAAAACCAGTTTTGAAAATGATCCGGTTTCCTGATAAGAGATATATTTTGCCTGCATGATGTGCGAAAGTAATGCAATTTAAGGATAATCGTAAAGTTGAACCACTATTTTACAATTGTTAAATAATTAGAGATTGCTTTCAATGGCACCAACTTTTTCACGGTACAAATCAATAGGGCTATCTAAAAGTACTGCAATTACGGTTAATTCTGGATCTAATTTATCTTTAGGCACAGGAATGTAAACAATACCTGGTATTTTGCTCCAGTAAAGTTTGTTATAAATTTCGTGCGGAAGCATGGTACCTTCACCCACAATCCTGATCCTGCTGATATTATTTTTTAAACCTTTAATGGCAATTGGGCCGGTTGGTGTGCCTTCTACAAATAAGTAAAGGGTTTGTTTATCGGCAGAAAGTGCCGTATTGCCTTGATAATGTCCGCTGGGGATGCCTTTGCCTGTTTTGTAAAGGACCTCGGCATTTTTGATTACCCAGTTACTAATCTTTTGATCTACGTTTTTAACTCCAGGATTAAAGTCTAAGCCATCAGCAGGTAAACCGGTATTCTGAAATATATTTGTACCTGCATTTAAGTTAATGGCCAGCCTGCTCAGGTTTAAGTTGGTTAAACCCCGCTGCTTAGGTGCAGCATATAAGTCTGCCAGCGAAAGGCTTTCCTGTTTGTCTTCAGCGAGCTGAATAGGGCCGTTTAATGATACTTTTAGAACGGTTACATCTCGGTCAAAATCGGCATCTTTTAAATTAAGCAGATAATCTGTTTCATTTAATTGAATCGAATATACCTGTGCTTTGCTCCCAATTACTTCAATTTTGTTGATTCTCGATTTTATTCCCGACAGTAAAATCCCATTTTTTGTTTTATAATCGAGATACAGGTACAATATATCTTTGTTTTTGGATAAAGCAGTCTTTCCATCGATGTGCCCGTTCGGAATTCCAGCCTGTGTACTGTAAATTGCTTCCGCATGTTTGTTTGTCCAGCGACCTAAATCTTTTAAAATCTTTACTTGTTCTGGCGCAATAGTACCATCTGCTTTTGGTCCAATATCAAGCAATAAATTTCCGCCCATGCTAATGCAATCAACCAAGGTACGGATAATCATATTTGACGATTTGTAGTGATTGTCGTAAGGTTGATAGCCCCAAGAGTCGTTCATGGTGTAACACAATTCCCACTCTGGTGATGCAGGCCTTACCACCGGCACACCTTGCTCGGGAGTATCGTAATCGCCGTGACCATTTAAACGCGAATTAATGATGACATTGGAATTTACTTTGCGCAGGTTTTCCAATATGTTTTTGGCTTGCCATTCTTCGCCACTATGTTCCCAGTCGCCATCAAACCACACTAAATCGGGATTGTACTGATTGGAAAGTTCGTTTAACTGCCCCTGAAAATAGTTCTGGAATTTTTTAAAGCGGGCAGGGTCTTGTTTATAATCATAACGTTTCCTGTCGCGGGTAAAACCATCATAATCCGTATAACTCCAATCGGGTAATGAAAAATATAAACCTGTTTTAAGGCCTGATTTTTTGAGTTCAGCCACAAATGGTGTAATTAAATCTTTTTTAGCTACACTGTTCTTTACTGTAGTGATGGCATTTGGCATTTTACTGTCCCAAAGGGCAACGCCATCATGATGTTTGGTAGTAATTACCGAATATTTGGCACCACTTTCTTTAATCAAATTTACCCATTCTACAGGCTGGTATTTGGCGGCATTAAAACCATCAAGCTGTTTCATGTATGCATCGTGGTTAATATAGTTGTTAAAAAACGACCACGATTCGGAAATGCCATTAACAGAATAAATGCCCCAATGGATGAAAATGCCCAGCTTGGCATCAGCAAACCACTGCATTTTTTGATCAGAAATTTTTTGTTGAGCATTAAGTCTGCTAACTATAAATAAAGGGGATAAGACAATAAAAAATTTAAAATAACGCATGATATTGTTTAGTATATCTAAACGTTAAATATAATGTTTTAGAGCAGTTTTTTAAACAAAAAATTATCTGACTGGAGAGTGATTTGGTAAGAAAGTTTGCAAACAGGTATTATGATCTGGTTAATAAAAGTGGCTTATTATTTGCTTGAAAATCAATATGTTCAGTTATATTCTAGTTCATCCGCTATTAAAAAAGCATTTCCCGAAGAGATAACTTTGATGTCTCTTTTATAATTAATTTTAGTCGTAATTATTGTTTCGAAAAAGTAAGCATTAACAATTATCTTTTCAGCGTCTGATAGAGATATCTGACACTACAACAAACTTTTACCCATAAAAAAGCCGCCTCGAAAAATCGAGACGGCTGTAAAATATTTGGTTTTTTAATTTACCATTTTTTTCTGCGTTCGCCACTTCCACCTTCACGGTTTCCGCCTTCTCTGCGTGGGCCTCCGGTGTTACCACCTTTGTCATCACGACTACGACCAGAGAAATCCCTGAAGCCGCCACCGCTGTTTCCGCCTTCGCGTCTTCCGCTGCCACCGCCAGATCTTCTCTCGCCTCCGCCCCGGTAACCACCGCCACCGCCGCTTCTGCGTTCTCCGCCGAAACCACCGCTACGTCTTTCACCACCACCGCGTCTTTCACCAGCACCTTCACCACGACCACCGTCTCCGCTTTTCTCGATACGTACTTGACGGCCATTAAACTCAACAGATTTAAAGCCTTCAAAAACTTTGTCAGCTACAGCATCTTCTACCTCAAAGAAAGAGAAAACACCTTTTAAATCAATTTTACCAACGCTTTTGCCACCAATTTTACCGTTGTTACAGATAAATGATAACATATCGCCGCGGGTAAACTCATCTACAGAACCTAAGTTGATGAACAAACGGGTGTAACCTTCGCTACCACGTCCGCGTCTTTCGCCACGTTCACCTCTTTCGCCACGATCTTCACCAACTGCTGCATTTAAGTCAGGTGCTTTGGCATAATAATCCAGAAAACGGTTAAATTCTAATGAAGCAAAACGTTTAATTACATCTTCTTTTGATAAATCAGCAAATTCATCCATAATACGTGGAATGTACTGATCAATTTGTTCGTTATTAACTTCTACATTGTGTACTTTATGTACCAAAGAGAATAATTGTTTTTCACAAACATCAAATCCTGTAGGAAGCTCAGCTTTGGTAAATTGTTTACCAATAATGCGCTCTAACTGGCGGATTTTACCTAATTCTTTAGAGTTGATGATACAGATAGAAATACCTGTTTTACCAGCACGGCCGGTACGACCAGAACGGTGGGTATAACTTTCAATTTCATCAGGTAAAGAATAATTGATTACGTGTGTTACGTTGTTTACATCAATACCACGTGCGGCAACATCAGTAGCAATTAACAATTGCATGTTACGCTCACGGAAACGTTGCATTACTTTATCACGTTGTTGCTGCGATAAATCGCCGTGTAGAGCATCAGCGTTATAGCCATCTTTAATTAAATGCTCGGCAACATCTTGTGTATCCAATTTGGTTTTACAAAATACTACAGCAAAAATTTCTGGGTTAAAATCTACAATACGTTTTAAGGCTGCGTATTTATCACGTGCACGAACAATATAATATTCGTGTTCGATGTTTACGTTACCGGTATTTTTTGTGCCCATAGTTAATTCTACAGGGTTATCCATATAGTTTTTAGCTATACGGCGAACTTCTGCTGGCATAGTAGCCGAGAATAACCAGGTTTTTTTGTCATCAGGAGTAGTTGATAAAATGTCGTTAATGTCGTCCTGGAAACCCATGTTCAACATCTCGTCAGCTTCATCAAGCACAACATATTTAACATTTGAAAAATCAATGGCTTTACGGCCAATGATATCCAACATACGGCCGGGCGTGGCCACTACGATCTGAATTCCCTGACGGATTTCGCGTAGTTGTTGCATAATGTTCGCGCCACCGTAAACGGCAACAACGTGGGCATTAGCAANGTTTTTAGAAAAGTTTTTAAGGTCGTTAGCGATTTGCAAGCATAACTCACGGGTAGGGCATAAAATCAATGCCTGTGGTTTNTTAACTTTAAAATCGATTAGTTCTAACAGCGGCAAACCAAATGCGGCTGTTTTTCCTGTTCCTGTTTGGGCCAAACCAACAAAATCATTAGTGCCTTCTAACAGTACAGGAATACTTTGCTCCTGAATAGGTGTTGGAGTTTCAAATCCAAGATCCTTTACGGCATTAACGACGTCATCACTTATCCCCAATAATTGAAATGGGTTTGTCATTCGTCTTTTTATTTTTAATTGAGCCGCAAAGGTAAGGTTAATAATCCGTATTTCACAGATAATCAAGTAAATAGTTTTTTAGGCTAAATATTTGAAAATAAGGAAGTAAGGGGAAATGTAAAATGGATGATGGAAAATGAGGATGGAGCAGGTTTAAATTGAGGTCCTGATTGCGATTGGAGTGTGTGTTTTTTACTTGGAAAGCAATTGAAGTGGACTTAGGTTGCATCAGTCCCGTTTTCCGTTTCAATCTTTTAAACCTTTTAGGTTTTAAAAAGGATTTTCACTGCAACCGGGTTTAGGTGCGGGCTTAATGCAGTTATTTGCGTTTATTTTTAAATAACCACTTCGGCAGCTCATCGGTTAATATTCCTGGGGCAAATATATCGTTGTGGGCAAGATTGTCGAATTCCCATAACCTGGTTTTCTTTTTATAACTTACCTCTTCAAAAAATTGCTTGTCGCTATTAAAAGGGTTTTCGGTATCTATATTGCCATGAATCAGCCAGATTGGAATATTTGCGAGTAAATTTACCTGGTTAAATTGAGGTATGCCAGATATGCTGATCCCCGCTGCAAATACATCCGGTTTTAATGCTAAAGCATTAATCACCGAAGAAGCACCCATAGAAAAACCGATCAGATAAATTCTTTTCTCGTCAATGTTTAAAGTGCTTTTTAAACTATCAATCAGTTGTAATGCAGTTGTTAGGCAAGGCTTTGGTACCGAAGTCAATACATTTCTGCTTCGATCTAAAATATAATTAGACGAACGTGAAGGGAACTGTGGTGCTAAAATAAAGGAGGGGTATTTTGCCTGTATTTTATCCGTAGCAAATAGTTTTGCCAATATACCCAGCTGGCTGGTATTGTCACTTCCAACCGCGTTTGATCCATGAAATACAATTACCACTGGAAGTTTTCGGTTTGTACTTTTTGGTTTTAATAAGCGGTATAAAATTGGTGTATCGGCAGTACCTTTAAACGAACCTTTGCTAAAAACATCGGTATTTAAACCTTTGATCTCCGCTATTTTCTGTTTGAGATAGAGTGAATCGGTACTTTTATTGATTTTGGTTTTTCCGAAAGTGTTGATACGCTTGCTGCACGATAAGATTCCGCAAAACAAAAATACAGCAAAAAAATATGGGACATCGTTTAACTTCATCCGCATAGAAAGATAATTTTCTGTTGAAATTAAAGAATTATCTCAACCTTTCGGCCGAACGGATTAATCTTTCGTCTTTATTAATGCCGAAAATGCCCAATACAACGAATAAGATAGCTAAGGCAGGCAAATATGCTCCAACACCAAAACTAGCACCTTCAATACCTCCAGGTAATTTTTGAGCATAAATGCTGCACCAAAAAGCAAAGCCACCGATTAGTATGATCGAAACAATGGCGAAGCGTTTTTGGAAACCTCTCTTTTTATAGTTGAAAATGTTGATGAAACAGATGAGTGCAACTGCAATGTTGGTAATGAGTAAAGGAAGAAATAACTGCACCTTGTATCCGGATCCACTTGCAGATTGAAATTGACTTTTTAAACCGTGAGTATAGACGATAGATTCAGAACCGCCGATATCTTTTGTTGCCAGAGGTAAGAAAGTCATTAATGCTAAGATCAAAAAGGCTAAAAAAAACCAGATCGATTGTATTCTTTGTATCATGAATGTAAAATATATAGGAACAAATCTAGCCTTTTTTAAGAAAAGAAAGAAAGATTAAAGCGCCAAGATAGGAGTATAGATTGATAAGAAATGTTAATGGCTATTAATGATCAATATTTTCCGCTCGACACCAAACGCTTAATTCAGCACTTTGCCCTTTGCCTCTTAAACTGTACTTTTGCATCGCTTTGAGTAAAAAAAGGTATTTCATCCAATTGGCATATGATGGCAGCTTGTATCACGGCTGGCAAATTCAACCTAATGCAATTACCGTTCAGGAATTGTTAGATAAGGCGATGTCTGTTTTTTTTCGGCAAGCAATCGAAACATTGGGCTGTGGAAGAACGGATGCTGGCGTACATGCCACAGATTTTTATGCCCATTTTGATGTTGAAAATGTAGAAGAGCTTAAGGTACTGAATGCCATTACAGGGATCAATGCCATGCTGCCTTATCAAATTGCAGCAAAACAGATTATACCTGTACATGATGATGCCCATGCCCGTTTTGATGCAATCGCCCGTGCCTACAAATATCACATTCACTTCGAAAAAAATCCTTTCAAACTTAACCGGTCATGGTTGGTTAAGGATAAACTGGACGTTGGGGTGATGAATGAGGCGGCGGCACTGTTATTAAATTATACCGATTTTTCGTGCTTTAGTAAGTCGAACACACAAACTTTTACCAATAACTGTAAAATAACTAAAGCCGTTTTCGAACAAAAGGAAGATGGACTGGTTTTTACCATTCAGGCCGATCGTTTTTTACGCAACATGGTGAGGGCCATTATGGGTACTTTGGTGCAGATAGGTAAAAAAGAAATAAATTTAACCGATTTTAAAGCGATTATTGAGAGTAAAAACCGCAGCAATGCTGGTCAATCGGTTCCTGCCTGCGGTTTGTATTTAGTGAAGATAGAATATCCTTATATAAGGTAGGTGGCGGAATGGATTAAGGTGAAAGGTGCAGCAAACGACATAGAAAAAGTGAAATTACAACAAAAGATAGTATAATTTAAAAATTTTAAGACGGTTTAAGGCCTTATACCCTAAACTTTACACCATAAACCATAAGCATGGCAGTTACAGGCGACGTATATAACACCGGATTACTGAAACGTATTTTTCTATACGTAAAGCCTTACCGTGCCGTTTTTGTGTGGTCGGTTATTTTAACCATTCTGCTCGCGGCCATTTCTCCGGTTCGGCCGTTTTTAATTAAGTATACACTCGATCATTATATTTTAAATGGAAATTATTCTGGCCTGGTGAATATGACCATGTTGATGGTTTTTATGCTTATTTTACAGACTGTAATCCAATACAACCACACGCTTTTAACCAATACGTTAGGTCAGTCGGTTATTCGCGATCTGCGGATCAATGTTTTTAATCACATTACTAAGTTGCGGCTTAAGTTTTTCGATAAAACACCAATAGGCCAGTTAATTACCAGAACGGTTTCTGATTTGGAAACCATTGCTGATATCTTTTCTGAAGGTTTAATTTCCATGATTGGAGATAGTTTGCAGGTGGTGGTAATTGTATGCGTAATGTTCTATACCGATTGGCAATTGAGTTTAGTGGTGCTTTTACCCATTCCGCTATTGATTATGGCCACCCGGAAATTTCAGAAAGCCATCAAAGTAGCCTTTCAGGAAATCAGGAACGAGGTTTCTAACCTGAACACTTTTTTACAGGAACACATTACAGGCGTATCTATTGTACAGTATTTTGCCAGGGAGAAACAGGAGTACAGAAAATTTTATGCCATTAACAAGCGTTATCGCGATGCCAATATCCGTTCTAACTGGTATTATTCTATCTTTTTTCCGGTGGTGGAGTTAATTTCGGCGATGTCGTTGGGCTTATTGGTGTGGTATGGGGCAAAAAGCATCCTTTCTAAACCCCTGGATGTAACACCCGGAACCATTACGCAGTTTATCATGTACCTGGGTATGGTGTTTACACCGATCCGTCAGCTGGCAGATAAATTTAATACACTACAGATGGGGATGGTTGGTGCCGAACGTGTTTTTAAAGTTTTAGATACCGACGAAACCACGCCAAATGAAGGAACACAGAAACCAGCAAAGCTGAATGGGAATATTAAGTTTGAAAAAGTTTGGTTTGCCTATAATGATGAAAACTATGTGTTAAAAGATTTATCGTTCGAAGTAAAATCAGGCGAAACTGTTGCCTTGGTTGGTGCAACAGGTGCAGGTAAATCTTCTACCATTAATATCCTGAACCGTTTTTACGAAGTGAAAAAAGGAGATATTACCGTTGATGGCATCCATATAGAAGATTTTGAACTCAATTACCTGAGAAGCCACATTGCAACCGTACTTCAGGATGTTTTCTTGTTTTCAGATACCATTTTAAATAACATTACGCTTAATAATCCTGAAATTACGATCGAAGAAGTGGTTAACGCGGCAAAAAAAGTTGGAGCACACGATTTTATAGAACGTCTACCTGGTGGCTATCAATATAATGTGATGGAAAGAGGAGCTACACTTTCGGCAGGTCAGGCGCAGCTGATTTCCTTTATCCGTGCATTGGTCCACAATCCTGCTATTTTGGTTTTAGATGAGGCTACCTCATCGGTAGATACGGAAACCGAATTGCTGATCCAAAAAGCCATCGATAATTTAATGGAGGGCCGTACCTCAATTGTAATTGCGCACCGTTTATCCACCATTCAAAAGGCCGATCAGATCATCGTGCTGGATAAGGGAGAAATCAAAGAAAAAGGAACTCATCAACAGTTATTAAAGTTAAACGGTTATTATAAAAAGCTTTACGATCTGCAGTTCTCCTCAAAAGGGATTGCTAAAGTTTAGCATATTGCAATCTGCTCAAAATTTTAAGGTCTAAATACTGGAATGGCTTTGTAGTTCATTTTTTTAAATTAATTTGACCTACCCAATCATTATGTTTATTTTGCACTGGTCTGCTAAGTCTGCAAATATTCCTGCCATTTCTAAAAGCCTTAAATCATGAATTTAAAATCTACTTTTAAAAAAAGCCTGTTTTTTACATTGCCCCTGCTGCTTTCGGTAGCATTGCATGCCCAGGTGGCTAAACTCCCTACCAAATGGACTATATCTGCCGCTACGGCGAAGGTACCTTTCCCGGACTATCCGCGACCACAGCTCCAACGCAAAAACTGGCTCAACCTGAACGGGAGTTGGAAATATATCGGAGGGAAAAATGCGCCATCTGCCTTTGAACCAAAGCAGGCTATCGGTTTTGCAGGCAAGAATGAAAAAATCCTTGTGCCTTACTGTCCTGAATCTTTTCTTTCAGGGATCGAGCGTAAGCAAGAGATCAATATGTGGTACAAACGGGAGTTCCAGATCCCTGTTGATTGGAAAGGGAAGAAAGTTATTGCGCATTTTGATGGCGTAGATCACGTTGCCACAGTTTTTATAAACGGAAAGCTTGCTGGTCGCCATTCAGGTGCCTATGATGCTTTTGGCTTTGATATTACTGCCTTTTTAAAGGATGGCGAAAATACAATAATTGTGGCTGCCTACGATCTCAATGATGGAAAAGCTCCTTCTGGAAAAAACGGTCCGCGGGGCGATTATACTTTCAGTTCGGGTATATGGCAGAGTGTATGGCTGGAGCCTGTTGCCAGCATTTATATCGAGAAGATCCGCATTACACCTGATGTAGAAAACAATAGGCTTATTCTTTCTGCCACAGCAGCCAATGGCGAGATCGAGGCTACTGCACTTGAAGGGAACAAGGCCGTGTCGCAGGTAAAGGGTGCAGCAGGAACCCAGTTATTTCTCCCTATAAACCAACCAAGACTATGGTCGCCAATAGATCCTTTTCTATACGACTTGAAAATTGTGCTAAAAGATAAAAGTGGCAAGATAACAGATGAGGTCATGAGTTATTTTGGGATGCGCGATATTAGGCTGGGTAAGGTAAATGGTGTAGTTAGGCCGCTCCTGAACGGAAAGTTCGAAATGCAGGTAGGTCTACTTGATCAGGGCTATTGGCCAGACGGGATTTTAACCGCACCAACTGAAGAAGCACTGAAATCTGATCTTGAATTTACCAGGAATGCAGGTTTTAACCTCATCAGAAAGCACATGAAAACCGAACCTAAACGCTTTTATTATTGGGCTGATAAGATGGGCATCCTGGTTTGGCAGGATATGCCCGCCATGTGGTATCAGAACGAGGATACATTAAAAAATCGCAGCGTTTTCAGAAAAGAGCTTAGGGCCATGATGGATGATCTTCACAATTCACCATCGATTATTAGTTGGGTGCCCTTCAACGAAAACTGGGGTGCATTTGACGTTAGGGAGATCACCGGGTGGGTAAAAAAGTATGATCCATCCAGATTGGTTAATGGCAACTCTGGATTTAACAATAATCCCGAGTATCAGAAGCCATTGGGCGATCCGGGAAATGGTGATTTTGTGGATACGCATATTTATATTGGCCCGAACGGGGCATCTAAACCAGATGAAAAGCGGGCCGCTTCCCTTGGCGAATATGGCGGAATTGGACTCTTCGTTAGGGGGCACATGTGGCCGGTCGAAAATAATGCATATGGGTACGAACCCACCGTTAGCGCGCTTACTGATCGTTACATACTGCTGATGCAACAAGTTGAACAGCTGATGCTTTATAATGGTCTTAGTACAGCGGTTTATACCCAGACAACCGATGTTGAACACGAAATAAACGGTTTCCTTACCTATGATCGTGAAGTGGAAAAAATGGATATTAAACGTATAAGGGAAATTAACGAAGCAATTATCGCATCGGGCAGGGCTATTGGTGCGATTGAAAAAAAATGATAGCCTAAAATTCGTGTTTTTGAAGTTATTGTGCAGCATATTGGCTTTTGTAAGGTTAGATATTTAAGTGCCATCACAATTGGGCACGCTTTAATTTACCCATTCACTATTTGTATATGTGTAGCAGCTACAAAATGTTTAGAGCTTAAATCCTGTCTGAGCGGATTTACATAATTCCTTAAAAATGATTATGTTTGGTTTCGTAACCAACCTAATCATTGAACATCGAGAGAAATAGTGAGCACGATCATGTGCTTTTTGACTTATTAAAGCAAGGAGATGAGACTGCGTTTGGTAAAATTTATAATCTCTATTGGGTAGAACTTTATAACGCGGCTTATAAAAGGCTGCCTGAAAAAGAGAAATGCCAGGATATCATCCAGAATATTTTTACCGACCTATGGAACAGGAAAGCTGAACTTGATTTAGAAAACCCATTGGCCTATCTGCATACTGCAGTCCGTTTTCAGACTTTAAAGCATATTGCCAGAAGCCCAAAAAATAGTTTTTTCGCCAGATCTTTCGAAAATGAATTAATCTCCCCATTGCAGGCTGATGGTATGTTACTGGAAAGAGAAGTTGCAGAATTAATAGAGTTATTTATTAAAGCACTTCCCGAAAAACGCCGTAAAATATTTGTTATGCACTATTTTGAAGGTTTATCTACCGTTAAAATTGCTGTAGAGCTCAATGTTTCGAAAAAAACAGTTCAAAATCAGTTAACCACCGCAACGCACGCCCTGCGTTTAAGGCTTACGCATTTCTTTTTAGTGGTTTCGGTTGTAATTTCTGCGATTTCCTGATAAATTTAAATCCTTCTATTGATTTTGTTTAAATATTTTAAAATTCTTTTGGGATATTTTCTGCTTTCTGGTACATCTATATAAAACCAGAAAAAATGAATGCCTTTGATCATCAAAAAGAACTGCAAAAAATCATCCAGCGTTATTTGTCGGGTAAGGCTACAGCGAATGAGATTCTTTTTGTAGAAAAATATTATCAATATTTAAGCAAAGATGCTAATATTCTTGATCAGCTAGATGCCGATGAAATGGCTAAAATGGCAGATATTAATTTTACAGCGATTAAATCTAAAATTGATGTTACCAAGAAGCGTAAAACCGTTCAGCTGTATAAGTACAGCTCAGCAGCAGCCATTCTGCTTATTATTGCTGGGATTACCTTTGTTTTTCTTAATAGAAATAAGCCAGCGCGCAAGAGTGAATTTGCAACTCACAAAAACCTGGATGTTTTACCCGGCACCGATAAGGCTATTTTAACCCTTGCCGATGGATCAAAGGTTGTTTTGGATGAGCATACCGCTGCAAATATTAGCGATAGGGATGGTTTAAGAATCTCACGGACAAAAAATGGTCAGTTGGTATATACCATTCTTGATAAAAAAGATTTAAAAAGTGCATCGGTATCAGCTTTTAATACTATTCAAACCCCAAAAGGTGGACAATATCAGGTTATTCTGCCCGATGGTACAAGGGTTTGGTTAAATGCAGCCTCATCTCTAAAATATCCTGAAGTATTTACCGGTAACGAACGCAGGGTAGAACTTACCGGAGAAGCTTACTTTGAAGTAGCTAAAAATAAAGCTAAACCTTTTCATGTAAAAAATCACAATCAAGATGTGGAAGTATTGGGTACTCATTTCAACATCAATAGCTATTTAGATGACAATACCATTAAAACCACCTTGCTTGAGGGTAGTGTTCGGGTAAACAATGGTAAGTCAGCCAGGATTTTAAAGCCGGGTGAGCAAGCCATTGCTGAGGCATCTGGTAATAATGCCATTAGGTTAGCGACCAATGTAGATACAGATGATGAAACAGCCTGGAAAAATGGTTTGTTCCAATTCAATAATGCCGGTCTAAAAAGCATTTTAAATCAACTCGAAAGGTGGTACGATATCCGTATCGATTATAGCTCCGTTCCGAATAAAAAATATAACGGAATGGTTCCGCGTAAAGCAAAACTATCAGAAGTTTTGAAAATGCTGGAGAAAACCGGAAATATCAGTTTCGAAATTGTTGAAGGAAAAAAATTAAAAGTATTATCAGGTAAATAGTCATCTATGGCAGAACAGATTTTATTAATTAACCCACAAATAAACTAATCAATTTAACTTTTAAACCAAACTGAATGTATGAATTTTTACACTCAAAGTAATCATCCTAATGCCTTAAAGGCTGCGGGTTTTATTACAAACTATTTTAACCAAACATTTATTAGGGCTATGAAACTTTTTATTATTCTAATGACGGTTTTATGCTTACAGGTTAGTGCATCTGCATTTTCCCAAAACATCAGCATAAACCAAAAAAATGTGCCACTTGTGCGTGTTTTAAAAGAGATTAAACGCCAAAGTGGTTATTTCTTTTTATATGATGTGGATTTGATTGAAAAACTGGCCAAACCGGTAACTGTAGACCTTAAAAATGCCGAAATTACGGATGTGCTTACACAGGTACTAAGATCGCAACCTTTCAGCTGGGAAATTAAAGAGAATACCATTTTAATTATGCCTACTGCAAAAAATAATAATGCAAATGCAGTTGATGTAAGTGGAAAAATTGTCGATGAAAACGGTAATCCCATGCCAGGCGCTTCAATTAGGATTAAGGGGCAATTGGCCGTTTCAGTTACCGATAATAATGGCGATTTCATCATTAGAAATGTAGATGAGAATGCTGTATTGGTTGTTTCATACATCGGTTATACGGATAGAGAGATAGCTGCCAAAAGCCAATTGGGTACTCTTAAACTAAGTTTATCTGCCGGTACTTTAAGTGATGTGGTGGTAACGGGTTATACCAGTTATAAAAAATCGCAATCAGCAGCAGCAAGTTCATTGGTTACTTCCGATAAAATTAATCAGGTTCCTGGTTTAACATTAGATCAGATCCTACAGGGCCGTGTACCGGGCATGAGTGTGATCTCAACCTCTGGTCAGCCAGGTACAAGTGCATCTGTGGTCATTAGGGGAATTGGTACAATTAATGGTGTTAGAGGTCCGCTGATTATATTGGATGGTGTACCGATCGAAGCTGGTTATTTTCAAACCATTAATCCTGACGATATCGAATCGGCAACGGTGTTAAAAGATGCATCAGCAACCGCCCTGTACGGTTCGAGAGGTGCAAATGGCGTAATTGTGTATACCACCAAGAAAGGTAAGGCCGGTCATGTTTCGGTAAGTTATAATTCGCAATATGGTTTTTCTAACCTGAGCAGACCAAACTTTGTGATGATGAATACCAACGAACGTTTGCAGTTTGAAGAAGAAATCGGTTTAACAGGAGTGAACATCGGGCCGGGATGGACATATTCTCCAAAAAATCCATCTTATGCGGCAGGCACAGCAAGCTCGAGAGCACGCGCCGATTACATTTTGGATAGTTTAAGACAAATCAATACCGATTGGAGAGATATCTTTTTTCGCAAAGGTAAATTTCAGGAGCAACAGGTGAGTATTAGCGGAGGAAATGATAAATTGCGTTTTTATAACTCCTTAAATTATTATAGCCAGGAGGGTGTTGCTGTAAATACTGGTCTTAACCGTTATGCACTCAGAAGCAACCTAGACTTTAACGACGATAAATTTAGTGGAAGTGTTAACGTATCTTTAGGTTATTCTCAATCTACTTTCATTGATGGCGAAGGCGCTACTACGGCCGGTACACCAATGTCGGCAGTGTATTATGCTCTCCCTTACGAAAAACCCTATGCCTCTGATGGTACCTTGGTGCACCCGGGCATTAGCGGACAGGCAAAATATAACATTTTAGATCAGCGAGAAGGTACTTTGGCATTAGAACGTTTATTAAATTCGAGCAATAAAACCGATCAATTTAAAGCTATAGTGGGTGGTTCATTTGCTTATCAGATTTTTCCATCTTTAAAAGCAACTACCAGGTTTGGTATCGATTATAGAAATTCATCTGATGAGAACTATGTTAATCCAAATTCTTATTACGGGTCAAGATCTGTTGCCAATACATTGGGCGGAAAAGGGCGCCTGGATGAGATTAGCAGAAGAAATTTCGGTATTGTATCCACAAGTGGTTTAACCTTTGCTAAAACATTTGATAGTAAACACGATGTAGAATTTTCTGCATTATATGAATACATCTACAATGATTATAAATCTTTTGGTTACAGGGGATTTGGAATAGATGACCGTTTACCAGAAACACCTGCTGGCATAACAGTAAGCACAGTTTTCTTACCCTCTCTTTCTGGAAGTAAAACCCGGAATGCCATGGCATCATTTATGGGGATTGGCCGTTATACCTACAATCGTAAATATACCTTAACCGGAAGTTACCGTTATGACGGTTCTACCACTGTTGTAGAAAAAAACAGATGGCATGGTTTCTATTCGGTCGGCGCCAATTGGAATGCTAAACAAGAAGATTTTCTTAAAAACATAGCAATTATTTCAGACCTGAGCCTTAGGGCAAGTTACGGAACTGCGGCAAGTTCATTTGGTGGCAATTTCGATTATCAGCAAGCTTATGGTAACACTAGTTATGGTGGTAATATCGGAATCAGGGCAACTGCTGCAGGTAATATAGATTACGATTGGGAATACGTAAGTACGTTTAATACTGGTTTGGACCTAAGTTTGTTTAAAAGTAGCAGATTGCGTTTGAGTGCTGACTTTTATAATAAAATCACCAGCAATATGTTTATCAATCAGCCCCCTTCTGCTGTTGCAGGTTATGTAACTTTGCCATTAAGTTCGGGTAAAATGAGAAACAGGGGTATCGAATTCGATATCAGCGGAGACGTGATTAAAACCAGAGATTTTATCTGGACTTTAGGCGCCAATGCAGGTTACAACAAAAACATGATCTTACGTGTAAGTGATGTAACTGATAACTTCCCGGATGGTGATTCGAGAATTATTAAAGTTGGTTTACCTTATGGAACTTATTTTGCACCAGATTGGGCGGGTGTAAACCCACAAACAGGAGAGGCTCAGTATTATAACCTTGATGGCAGTATTACCACATTATATAATGCAAATGCCCAAAGTACTACAAATTCTGGAAGCATGTACCCAACATTTACCGGCGGTTTTAATACCTCGTTAAGTTATAAGGGAATTACAGCTTCAGCATTATTCTCTTTTGTAAGTAATGTAATGCGTTGGAATAACGAAGATTTTTACAACGAAAACAGAACCTACCGTACCAGTAATCAATCGGTAAGAATGTTGTATAACCGCTGGCAAAACCCGGGCGATACAGGAGATGATGCCATTCTGCAGAGATTTGATATTCCTCGAAACTTTACTTCCAAAGATATTCAGGATGCTTCTTATTTGAGACTAAGAAATGTATCCATAGGTTATACATTACCCAAATCTCTCTTGGAAAAAACTAAAGTCATCAAAGGGGTAAAAGTATTTATTCAAGGGCAGAATTTGTTTACCTGGACCAGTTGGAGAGGTTTAGATCCGGAGAATAATGATGTTTTCGGACGTTTTCAGTATCCCAATACCAGAACGTATACCGCAGGAATTAATGTTAACTTTTAATAAATAGGTTATGATTAACAAAATATATGCAAAATGCACTGTATTATTTGCAGTTGTATTATTGGCCGCATCTTGTACCAAACTAGATTTTAAGCCCACAGACTTAATTTTACCTGAACAAGCATTCAGGAATATTACAGATGTTAATTTAGGAGTTATTGGCGCTTATGCACCAATTGATTATTCTACATTAAGTTATAGTTCAATTGTTTCAGACGAAGCGATATATCCGCAAGAAAATACAGTAGGAAACAGCGACGCATTTAGGTGGCTGTACAATGGGTCTAATGGTTCTGTTACCGGATTATACTATACAAATTATACAGCTATAGATAGAGTTAACCGGGTTTTAGAGGCAGTGGAAAAATTAACCTTTACTGGAACAGATATTGCTTTGGCCGATCGTTATAAAGGTGAGTTACTGGCGCTCCGTGCCTATTTGCATTTTGAATTGTTAAGGGCTTACGCATCTTCCTATCAAACAGGCGCCTTGGGCGTAACCTATATGCAAAAATCTGCTATCATTTATCCAGCCAGAGAAACTTTTGAGGCTGTAATTGCAAAAGCAAAAACAGATTTAATTGCAGCAAAAGCGTTAATTCCAACAACCTTTACCGATAAAACGAGAATTACGAAAATTGCAGTTTCGGCAATTCAGGCACGTATTGCTTTGTACGAAAAAAACTGGGCTGATGCCATTACCTATTCATCAGAGGTAATAAATGCTTTACCTTTGGCTACCAAAGCACAGTTTCCTGGTATCTGGACAGATGCAAATGATGCTGAAGTAGTCTGGAAATTGAAACGGGTAACCGGTGATTCACGAATCGGAGATTTCTTTTTTAGACAATCGGGTAGCTATGTTTTATATGCGCCTTCGTTTAAATTAATTGCAACATTCGATCAGACAAATGACATCAGGTTTGCGCCTTATATTAAATTCGATAATACACGTACAGGCACAAGATCTAAATATCTGGTAAATAAATATATCGGTGGAACTTCATCGGCACCTGGTTTAGCAGATGTAAAACAATTTAGAACTGGCGAAATGTATCTGATCAGAGCCGAAGCCAGGGCAGAAACTACAGGAGATGCTGCAGGAGATATTAATACCTTACGCGCAGCAAGAATTAACGGTTATGTTAATGCGGTATTTGCAGATAAAACGGCTTTAATTAGTGCTATTTATGATGAAAGATATAAAGAGTTAGCATTTGAAGGTCATCGTTTTTTTGATTTGAAACGTAGAAATATGGCAATAGAAAGAACTGCAGCCGATGTTGCGGCAACTCAGAGTGCACTCATTTTGCCTCCAACCCAGGCGCAATATGCATTGCCAATTCCTGCAACAGAAATATCTGTTAACAAAAATATCGTCCAAAACCCTAAATACTAAGGAGTTTTTTTTGCCGGGGAACTAATTTCTTCCCTGGTATATTTTAATTTTTATTATGAAACAATCATTTCTTGTGCTTTTGATGGTTTTTTGCATCTCATCTATCGGCTGCGGCAAATCGGATGGCACAACGGCAATCGTTCCGGCACCTACCAGAGGGACTGTATCAAAGCCCAACAGGCCAGGTTCTATTGGTATAATTGGCGATAGTGCCAACGTTGTTAAACCGGTTACCGGAGGCTTGGTACTAATGGGGGGAGGTGCAGATGTAGAAGCGGCATTTAAATGGATGATAGCGAGGAGTGGAGGAGGAGATGTAGTTATTCTCCGCGCCACAGGAACTGACGCCTATAATCCCTTTGTAAACGCTTTAGGAGCTGTAAATTCTGTAGAAACATTATTGATCAATTCGAGGGAATTGGCTAATGATGATGGAGTTGCTTACATTATCCGCAACGCCGAAATGGTTTTTATCGCCGGTGGCGATCAGTCTGACTATATGAAATATTGGAAAGGAACCAAAACCGAGTTGGCCTTAAATTACCTGTTAAATGATAAAAAAGCACCTGTTGGCGGTACGAGCGCAGGCTGTGCCATTTTAGGCGGCTTTTATTACAGTGGCGAAATGGGTGGCGTAACCTCTGCCCAGGCACTGGCAAATCCCTACCATGAGAATGTTACTTTATACAACAACGATTTCCTGAAAGCGCCATACCTGCAAAATGTAATTACCGATCAGCATTATTTAACGCGCGATCGGGAAGGAAGATCTGTTGTGTTTTTAGGCAGAATTAGCAAAGACTTTTCTGCACAGGCTAAATGTATCGCGGCAGATGAGCGGACAGCAGTTTGTATCGATGCAACTGGAAAAGCGCAGGTTTTTGGCGATTATTCAGCCATTAGGCAATACAGTTATGCTTATTTCATTGTTCCGGATGCAGCTAAGCAACCAGAACAGTTCGAGACAAACAAAAAGGTTAATTGGAATAATGGAGAAAAAGCAATTTCAGTTTATGAAATTCCTGCTTCCGTTAATGGTGGTGGCAACTTTAATGTTGCTAACTTTAAAGCAAACGAAGCCAGTGGTGGAAAATGGTACTGGTGGTGGGTAGATAATGGTGTGTTAAATAAAAAAGATCAATAAAATGAAAGCATTAAAATTAGTTGCGGTACTGATTATTTCAGTATTCGCATTAAATGTTGCTGCACAGCAGAAAAAATATGTAATGGTGATTCATGGTGGTGCAGGTACGATTCTGAAGAAAAACATGACACCAGAAAAAGAGGCGGCTTACGTCGCAGCCCTAACGAAAGCGCTAAATGCGGGCTATGCCGAAATTAAAGCTGGTAAATCCAGTTTAGATGCTGTAGAAGCCACCATCCATGTGCTCGAAAACGACCCGCATTTTAATGCGGGTAAAGGTGCTGTTTTTACCCATGATGGCAGAAATGAACTCGATGCAGCCATAATGGAAGGAAAAACCTTAATGGCTGGTGCAGTTGCTGGCGTTACCACAATCAAAAATCCAATTTCTGCTGCAAGAGCAGTGATGGAAAAATCGGAACATGTAATGATGTTTGGAGATGGAGCAGATAAATTTGCGAAAGAAGTAGGATTAGAAATCGTTGATCCTAAATACTTCTGGACAAAAGAACGTTGGGATGGTTTGCAGGAAGCCATTAAGGAAGATTCAACTAAAGCCGTTTTGGACCATGGGAATAAAAAGTCTTCCCTTTTAGGAACCATTAATCACGATTACAAATTCGGAACAGTGGGTTGCGTAGCCTTAGATAAAGCCGGGAATCTGGCTGCGGGAACGTCAACAGGCGGCATGACCAATAAAAAATACGGACGTGTTGGCGATTCGCCAATTATCGGATCAGGAACCTATTGCAACAATGAAACCGCTGGTATTTCCTGCACAGGTTGGGGTGAGTTTTACATCCGTAATGTTGTGGCCAAAACCATTTCCGATTTAATGGAATACAAGCGTTTATCGGTTACCGAAGCATCTAAAATTGTATTGGATAAAGTAGGTAAAATGGGTGGAGACGGTGGTTTAATTGCGCTTGATAAAAAGGGCAACGTAGCCATGCCATTTAATACCGAAGGGATGTACCGTGGTACGGTAACAGCAGATGGAAAAATTGAAGTAAACATTTATAAATAATGAAGAAACTATTTTTAAGCTTATTTTTTGCCAGCTTTGTGCTATTGGCAAATGGACAAAATAATGCTGCTAAAGGTAATCTCTTTATTATTGGTGGTGGCAACCGTTCTGATGCATTAATGAAGGAAATGCTGAGCACTGCCGCTTTAAAAGCCAACGATTATATTGTTGTATTGCCCATGGCGAGCGAAATTCCAGATTCCGGTTTTAAGACCCTTGCTGCCCAATTAAAAAAGCTTGATCAGAAAGTGATCAGGAACTTCAATTTTAGCAAACACGATGTGAATGATAAAAAGTGGGTTGATTCTCTCGCTGGTGCCAAGTTGATTTATATTTTAGGAGGCGATCAGAGCCGCTTTATGAAATCTGTACTGAATACGCCGGTTTATACCGCTATCCATAAAGCTTACCAAAGTGGTGCAACCATTGCCGGAACCAGTGCAGGTGCGGCGGTAATGAGCAAGTATATGATTACAGGCAAACAGCTTTTGGATACGGTTTATAAAGAAACCTTTAATAAGCTGTGGGACAAAAATATCGAATTTTCCCTAGGGATGGGGTTGTTGGAAAATACCATCATCGATCAGCATTTTTTAAAACGTAACCGTTACAACCGTTTAATCTCTGCCTTGTCTGCCCATCCAGATCTGATTTGCGTTGGTATTGATGAAAGTACCGCCATAATAGTTCATGGCAATAAGGCAACCGTTGCAGGCGAAAGTCAGGTAATCCGTTTAGCAAACCCGAAGGAACTTAAAAAGACTGATAAAGGTTTGTTAAAGTTTAGACAGGCCGATTTTGGCATTTTTACCGCTGGGGATGTAATCTACATTAAACCTTAAATAACACTTGCTTACACTTTAAATACAGGCCTATCCAGAGGAATCGGGATAGGCTTCTTGCTTTGTGGCCACAAATTACACACCTATTGAAGCCATGTAAACAAACGGCAGTAATTAAACCTGCTTACTGTAAACTTATTTCAGTATAGGATACTATTGTAATTGCTAAGAGCGAAAACCAGTTTGACTAAGAGAAATATTTGAAAGAGATTCAACCCATAATGATAGGAAAAAGCGGAGGAAGGTTAGTTTGGAGTTGAGCATTTGGTGTAAGTCGTTCAGGGTGTCGAATGCAAATGGTTAGTTTTGACTATGGGGTTGAACGTCCTCCCAACTCAAAACTCCCAACTATTAGCGCCTTCTAACCTTTAACCTTCCCTCCCTCAACCTTTTTTATGTATCTTTGCAGCAGAAACATGCACACAGCTTGTTTAATTAATCCATAGCACATTGGCTCAAGAAGAACAAAATAACCGCAAAGAAAAGAGCGAGTTACACCCACGCAACAAACACCGTTCGCGTTACAATTTCAAACAACTTATTGCAACTTCAAAAGAATTAAGACGTTTCGTTTTTAAAAATGAGCATAACGACGATTCTATAGATTTTGCTGATCAAAGTGCTGTAAAAGCATTAAATAGGGCATTGCTGAAATACTTTTACGATATCCAGCAATGGGATATCCCTCAAGATTTTCTTTGTCCACCTATTCCAGGCAGGGCAGATTATATCCATTATATAGCCGATCTTTTGGGATCGAGCAATAAAGGCAAAAATCCAAAAGGAGCTAAAATTAATGTACTTGATATTGGTGTAGGTGCCAACTGTATTTATCCGATTATTGGTCACCAGGAATATGGATGGAGCTTTGTGGGGTCAGAAATAGATCCACTTTCGGTTGAATCGGCAAGGCGGATTGTAGAAGCGAACAAACCTCTGCAGGGAGCTATAGAAATTCGTCAGCAATCATCAAAAATGGGTATTTTTAGAGGGATTGTGGGCAGAACAGAGCGTTTTGATGCTGTTGTTTGTAACCCTCCGTTCCATTCTTCTTTAAAAGAAGCCGAGCAGGGCACCCGTCAGAAATGGCGCAACTTAGGCGGAAACGAAAAAGAAGTAAAACACGTATTAAACTTCGGAGGAAACAAGGCTGAACTTTGGTGCCCGGGTGGTGAACGTGCCTTTGTAGAACAGATCATTATCCAGAGCGCACAAATCAAAAATCAGGTTTTATGGTTCAGCTCACTGGTTTCGAAAAGTGCAAACCTAAAAAGTATTTACAATAATTTGGTTAAGGCAGATGCCTTTGAAGTACGTACCGTTCAAATGAGCCAGGGACAAAAAATTAGCCGCTTTGTAGCCTGGACTTTCCATGATGAAGCTGCGCAGGCGGAGTGGGTTAAAGGATGGAAGGCTTAGGTTGAGAGTTTCCAGTTTGGAGTTTTCAGTTTGGGTGCATAACCAGGCAAATGATATAGTAATGCTGAGTGGATATAAATCCATTTGGCATTTTTTGTTCACAGTTGTTTCCTTTTGAATACTGGAATTTGAATATTGATTATTATAACTTGAATCACTAGCTTCTCTTTTAATTATTCGGAATTTGCAATTCCGATTCGAGAGCTAAGGATTTATAACCCTTTAAGTTATTTATAAAAAGCTAGTAAATAACTGCCAAAACTGTCAAGCTTTTTAAGAGTGGGCGTACTGCAACTATAGAACTGCTTACTGAAAATTGTAAACTGCCAACTGAAAACTAACCAGTCTTAACCCCAAAAATATATCCGGCTAAAGCAGTTACCACCATTGCCACGGTTCCCCAGAAGCAGATTCTAATTACTGCTTTAATTACATTTGATCCCCCTGCTTTTGCTGCAATTGTGCCAGATAAAGCTAAAAATATAATGGCGAAACCATATTGATAAAATACCATTGATTTTATCGGGGCAAAAAAAGCAACCATAAAGGGTAAAATGCCTCCGCTTATAAAAGATGCGCCCGATGCAAAAGCCGCCTGAAGCGGTTTTGGCTGCGTAATTTCGTTAACGCCGAGTTCATCTCTGGCATGCGCGGCCAAAGCATCTTTCCCGGTAAGCTGTACCGCCACCTGCATGGCTAAATCTTCATCCAATCCCTGCGACACATATATTTTCGCGAGCTCTTTCAGTTCCACTTCGGGCATAATTTCGAGTTCCATTTTCTCCCGTTCTAGATCTGCTTTTTCAATGTCGGCCTGAGAGCTTACCGAAACATATTCACCAGCAGCCATCGATAATGAGCCTGCCACTAAACCAGCCAAGGCCGCCAGTACAATGGGGTTTCTCGCATCACTCGCAGCAGCTATACCAATAACCAAACTGGTCGTAGAAATAATGCCATCATTGGCACCCAGTACAGCGGCCCTTAACCAGCCTGTTCTATTTGTATAATGCTTTTCTAGTTCCATTTTGGTCAGTCTGAGAGGAGTCGAAGCCCCTTATTCCTCGAATATCATCATTTTTTTTCATAGACAATCAAAATGGTCAAGTCATTACCTGTATTGGGTGCTATACCATGTGAACTGCCTGGGCGCGTTAAAATGGCATCGCCCGGTTTAACTGCAAAAGTTTTCCCATTCATTTGCATGGTTCCGTTTCCGCTGATCACATAATAAATTTCATCTTCTTTTTGTAAATGATAACCGATAGATGAGCCCGGTTTTAGAGTCCGTTTTTTGAATACCGTTTTGAGGTTTTTGGCCTCACTGAAAAAGTTAAAACCAATGGTTTTACCTCCGCCATTGTGTGTTCCGGGTTCTTCTTTTGCTATTTCAACATCGTTTTGGAGGATATATTTGGTAGTATCGCCATTTTGTGCAGATGCTTTAAACGAAATGAAGGTTGCAGTAATAACGATTAAAACTATTATGGATTTTCTCATCTTGATATTATTTAGCTTTTTGCTGTGGTCTTTCCACTTTAAAGGTAAATTTAAGCGTTTTGTCTGGATGTTGCCAGAAGCATCTAACTTTTGTTACTAAACCTACCTGCCAAAGAACCGGAAGTTCATTCCATTGTCCTGATAGATTATGTTTTTTTTAAAATGAGCGGCTTGTGGTTCTTGGCGGTCTTTAGCCCTGCCATCCACTGTAGCTCCGATAGAAAAAATCGGAGGCTGTCGTTCCTGTCAGATTTAAAACCGGATGGCCTGCCCAGGGTATAGCGCCAGAAGTATCTAATCTTTTGTTACTAAACCTACCTGCCAAAGAACCGGAAGTTCATTTCATTGTCCTGATAGATTATGTTTTTTTTAAAATGAGCGGCCTGTGGTTCTTGGATGTCTTTAACCCTGCCATCCACTGTAACTCCGATAGAAAAAACCGGAGGCTGCCGTTCCTGTCAGGTTTAAAACCAGATGGCTTACCCCGGGTATAGCGCCAGAAGTATCTAATCTTTTGTTACTAAACCTACCTGCCAAAGAACCGGAAGTTCATTCCATCGTCCTGATAGATTATGTTTTTTTTTAAAATGAGCGGCTTGTGGTTCTTGGCGGTCTTTAGCCCTGCCATCCACTGTAGCTCCGATAGAAAAAATCGGAGGCTGCCGTTCCTGTCAGGTTTAAAATCGGATGGTCTGCCCCGGGTATATCGCCAGAAGCATCTAACTTTTGTTACCAAACCCGATCGAAGTGGTTCCGGTCTACCGGAAGTAACGGAGAGCGGGACTGAAGCCTTCCAAAAGAGTGGGACTGCTCTTTTCCTAATCCTAAACATTGAGATTTTTTATGTGAAAACGAACAGCTTGTGGTTCTTGGCCTTTGCAGTCCTGCCGTCCGCTTTACTTCGTTGCACTACGTGTTCGCTATTGTCAGGTTTATAACCGAATGGTTTGCTTTAATTGCAGCAATTCTAAATTTAACAGTGGTTATAAAAAGATTTAGTACATAGTAGGCCTCCAGCCGCCCTAAGCCATTTCCTTACATTTTACTGAAAAAACGGACTAAATAATCTGGTTTTAGATTTGAATTCCAGTTCAATAATATTAGCTTTGCACAAAAAATATTGATACATGAGCGTTTTAGTAAATAAAGATTCTAAGGTTATCGTTCAGGGTTTTACCGGAAACGAAGGAACTTACCATGCTGAGCAGATGCTGGCCTAT
>Ga0065714_10064490_pt1 | contig 50332 bp, 45 predicted proteins | sample MisRhiReplicate2_FD_59101 | JGI IMG/M metagenome (GOLD analysis project Ga0065714, IMG submission 59101) | Miscanthus rhizosphere microbial communities from Kellogg Biological Station, MSU, sample Rhizosphere Soil Replicate 2: eDNA_1 v2... | ecosystem: Host-associated > Plants > Roots >...
TTGCGGCAACAAAAATCAAAAATATAATGAGTTTCAGAATAGAACACGATACCATGGGCGAGGTGCAGGTACCAGCCGACAAATACTGGGGTGCACAAACCGAACGCTCACGCAATAACTTTAAAATCGGTCCGGAAGGCTCGATGCCAAGAGAAATTATCCACGCTTTTGGATACCTGAAAAAAGCAGCTGCGCTTGCCAATACAGAACTTGGTGTATTATCTGCAGAAAAAGCCGATTTGATTGCTAAAGCTTGTGATGAAATTATTGCTGGACAGTTGGATGATCAATTTCCTTTGGTAATCTGGCAAACGGGTTCGGGTACACAAAGTAACATGAATGGCAATGAGGTGATTGCAAACCGTGCTCACGTAATAAACGGAGGCTCGTTAGCTGACGATAAAAAAGTACTTCACCCTAATGATGATGTAAATAAATCACAATCATCAAACGATACTTATCCAACTGCAATGCACATTGCAGCATATAAACTTACGGTAGAAAATACCATTCCAGGTTTAGAAAAATTAAGAAATACCTTAGCTAAAAAAGTAGAAGAATTCAGTTCGATTGTTAAAACCGGACGTACTCACTTTATGGATGCTACTCCACTTACTTTAGGGCAGGAATTTTCTGGTTATGTACAACAGATTGACAACAGTATCCGTGCAATTAAAAATGCTTTGGTTATGGTTGCAGAACTGGCTTTGGGCGGAACTGCTGTTGGTACAGGTTTAAATACACCAAAAGGATACGATGTTTTAGTGGCTAAAAAAATTGCCGATTTAACAGGATTGCCTTTTGTTACTGCTCCAAATAAATTTGAGGCTTTAGCTGCACATGATGCAATGGTAGAACTTTCGGGCGCATTAAAACGTACTGCTGTAGCTCTAATGAAAGTAGCCAATGATGTAAGGATGTTAAGTTCTGGTCCACGTTGTGGTATCGGCGAAATCGTAATCCCTGACAATGAACCAGGATCATCTATTATGCCTGGAAAAGTTAATCCTACGCAACCAGAGGCTTTAACCATGGTTTGTGCGCAGGTAATCGGTAACGATGTTGCTGTATCAGTAGGTGGTATGAGTGGTCATTTCGAACTTAATGTATTTAAGCCTTTAATTGCGGCCAATGTATTACAATCGGCACGTTTAATCGGCGATGCCTGCGTTTCTTTCACCGATAAATGTGCGGAAGGAATTATAGCTAACTTACCAGAAATTGAGAAACATTTACAGAATTCTTTGATGCTGGTTACGGCTTTAAATCCACATGTAGGCTACGAAAATGCAGCTAAAATTGCGAAGAAAGCGCATAAAGAAAATAAAACGTTAAAAGCTGCAGCTGTAGAACTAGGATTATTAACCAATGAGCAGTTTGATGAGTGGGTACGCCCTGAAGACATGGTTGGCAGCTTGAAATAAGTTAATTACATAACGGTCGTCATCCTGAATTATTTCAGGATCTTTTCAGCACTCAAGATGCTGAAACGAGTTCAGCATGACGTTCCGACTTTACAATACGGTTAATTAAAAATACAGGTAATATGACTTCAATACTTTCTAACCTTTTAAGCTTGATATCCATCATTTCACCATGTATCGTATTTGGAACGTGCTGCTTTTTTCTAGTAAAAAAATCAGCAGTTGAAGCTATTTTAATGACCATTGGTTCGGGCATTGGCCTGCTGATTAGCTTATTTTACGGCTTTTTAATGCCGCTACTAATGGCCAAGCAAAATTTAGCTTATACAGAAGTCTCAAAATATTATTCTATTGTAGGTGTCATTAGCTTTATAGCGAGCCTGTGTTTTGCAGCAGGCCTTTTAATTTTGGTGATCAATACCGTTAAAAAGAATAAGGTCATTTCCGATCAGTTTACTAAAAGCGCAGATTATGACTATGAGTAAACCGCAATTAGGATTAAAGCTTTGTTCCATTTTCCTTTTTACATTACCCATTTTACATCTAGCCTGTAGTCCTCGGCCCAACATACAGGGTAAAGGCGAGGATTTTATGCAAGGGGTCTGGAATGAAGATTCAGTCGCTTTTAGTAATAAATTGAGCAATTACACACGACACCATTTCAAGTTTACCTGCGATTCGGTTTATATCGATATGGTTACCCACAGCAAAGTAAATTTTTACGAGGACTCTTGTTATAACAATGGCATTTGGAAAGAATATGCCAAAGGTGTTTATGTGGTTAAAGGTGATACTTTATTTATAGGCGCAACCTTTACACATGCGAATTATAAACAAAAAATATCGGGATGTTACCGCATTGGCCGCTACGAAAAAAACTTCCTGATCAACAAAAAATCTGCAGATACATTATTTCTAGAAAGTTTGAGCGATCAGCGTGAAATTAAACTAACACTTAAAGAGAAAATTACCTGCATACCAAAAGAATTATAAAAATGATTTTAATATCAATTAAACAAAAATTAGTTATTGCTTTAGCGGTTGTTTTTTTAGCCTATTTACCTATCCGGGCAAATGCATGGGGTACCATCGGCCATCGTGTTGTTGGCGAAATTGCCGATAGTTATTTAAAGGCGAAAACACGCAAGGCTATTCAAAGTATTTTAGGTTACGAAACTTTAGCCATGTCGGCCAATTGGGGTGATTTCATTAAATCAGATTCTACTTATAACTATATGTACAATTGGCACTTTGTTAATCTTCCGGCAGGATTAGATAAAAATGGAGTATATCAGTTTTTAGAAACTGATAAAAAACCAAATCTTTACAATAAAATTCCTGACCTGATTGCCATATTAAAGAAAACAAGCAGCTCGGCAAATGAAAAGAAATTGGCTTTGCGCATGTTGGTTCACCTGGCAGGAGATTTATGTCAACCCATGCATGTTGCCCGTAAAGAAGATTTAGGTGGTAACCGCATTTCGGTATTATGGTTTAACGAGAAATCAAATATCCACAAGGTTTGGGATGAACAGCTAATTGAGTACCAACAGTTAAGTTATACAGAATATGCGAAGGCAATTAATCACCTTTCGCCTGTTCAACTTTACAACTGGCAGAACACAGGCTTGAAAGATTGCATTTATGAATCGTACACCATTTGCAATAAAATTTATAACACCACTAAACCGGATGCTAAATTAAGCTACCGCTACAATTTTGATTGGGTTGATACCCTTAATGAGCAGTTATTAAAAGGTGGTGTACGATTGGCAAAAATGCTGAACGACATTTATGCATAAATAAGTTTGACTTGCCTAAAATTGATTAATGTCCTGAGGCAATTAACGCTATGGTCCTGTTTAAGCTTTCGTTATTGAAAAAAAGGTTTTTGCTATTGGGAAATTAGTGTCGAAGTTTATTAACCTGAGTTCGATTTATGTTACGCATTATGATCAATTTCGTCACTTTCCCAAGGCAATCGTTATGCTGAACTTGTTTCAGCATCTTAAAAAGGCATTTTATTAATTGAGTTTTTCTCAGATATTTATTCATGGCTATCTATCAATAAACTACTTTACTTATAAAACATTACAGTAATGAAAATTTTAATGGTTTGCCTGGGTAACATCTGTCGTTCGCCTTTAGCTGAAGGCATTATGCGCCACCTGGCAGATGAACAAAATTTAAATTGGGAAATCGCTTCGGCAGGAACAGGCAACTGGCATATCGGCAAAGCACCTGACTATAGAAGTATTTCTGCAGCTAAAGCATTGGGCTACGATATCAGCAAACAGCGGGCGCAGCAGTTTAATCATACGATGTTTGATTATTATGACCTGATTTTAGTAATGGACAAGAACAATTTAGCTGATATTAAAAGCCTGGCCAAAACAGATAAAGAGCGAAAAAAGGTTAAACTTTTTCTTGATAACGGCGAAGTTACAGACCCATATTGGGATAATGCGCTGTTTAGCCCTGTTTGCAAGCAGGTTGAAGAAAGATGTAGAGAAATTATCAAACAACTTTCTTAAATTTATAGCTTAATATCCATCACTAACCAAGTCAAAAAAATGAAAAAGTACATCTCCCTATGTCTATTAATTGCATCTGTTCTTTTATTTCAGAGCTATACCACAGCTAAGAAACCGGCAAAAGTTTTGGTTTTTTCCAAAACCAAAGGCTTTAGACACAACTCTATTGAAACCGGAAAAGAAGTGATCCAAAAATTAGGCACTGAACATCATTTTGAAGTAGACACCACCGAGAATGCCGATCTGTTTACAGAAGATAACCTTAAAAAATATGCCACTGTCATTTTCTTAAACACTACAGGCGATGTATTGGACAATAAACAACAGGTTGCTTTCGAAAGATATATTCAAGCTGGCGGAGGCTACGTGGGTATCCACGCTGCAACGGATACTGAGTACGATTGGCCTTGGTATGGTAAATTGGCCGGCGCTTATTTCATCAGCCACCCGGCTGTGCAGGAAGCTAAATTTATAATTAAAGATAAAAAACATCCTTCAACCAAATTCTTTACCGATTCGGTCTGGATGAGAAAAGACGAACTATATAACTTTAAGAATATCAACCCTGACATTAAAGTGCTGATCAACTTAGATGAAAAATCATATACTGGTGGTAAAAACGGCGATTCCCATCCTTTTGCCTGGTATCACAATTTTGATGGCGGCAGGGCTTTCTACACCTGTATGGGCCATACCAAAGAAGGTTGGGCTGAAGATAAATTTCAGAACCATTTATGGGGAGGTATCGAATATGCAATAGGTGGGCAAAAGAAACTCGACTACGGTAAAGCCCATTCGAAATTCTAAAAATTGGGTTGAGCTTGTTGAAATAATGACCAGCAAGCTCAATCTGTCTATTACGCTTAATAAAACATATTTTAAGATTTATTCTTTTTCAGGTTGACCAAATAAATGTAATTCAGCATACAGAAAGAAGCCATAGCCCCAAAAGTATGCCATAAAAAATGCGTGCCGATACTCAATATATCCCACTTATCTGCAATTCGAAAAATTAAAGCAAATATGAAAGCAATTAGGGCAAATCCTACCCATTTGCCATTTTTCCATTCTGTTTTGATCAAATAGCCAAAAACCGGAAATAAAACCAGTGCGGCCATGAAAGCATAGTTGATATTGATAAAAATCTGAAAATCGCCATTGCTAAAAAGCCTTCTTACATAAAATTGAAAAAACGCATATACCGCCACAATTAAAACGGCAAAGTACCATTTGGTTAGTTTGGAAAGAAAGTAGACCCCGGCCGAAAGGCACAAAAGCATAATCGGCATCCAGTCCATCATAATAAAAATGGGCCAGCGTCTTAAGCCATGATAAGTGGTGCCTCCAATCCCACCAATATAAAGCAGCGCCAGCGCAACACTTAAAAAGGTATGCTGTTTAAAGTTACCCCACAACTTAATTGTCCAATATACTGCTATAGCCAGGAAAAAGCAGCTTGTTATCATATTAAAGGGCTCTGGAAATAACTGGCTCAGATTCGTTTCTGTATATAATGTACCTCCATCGGGAGGATTCTGATTAAAAGCGCTCATGTTTAATTAACGTATAGTGAATTTAAATGTTGACAGATACATATAACAGACAAGATGTAAAAATAATTTCGTTTTTACATTTCCAACAGGTTAAATATTGATTAACGCCTACCTTACCAATGGTAATTATTTGTACTTTAGTTTTATCTAAGCTATACAATTATGAAACCATTATTGATTCTTTTTTTACTTCTTTCGACAGCTATTTATGCTCAAACACCGCCTCAACCTTATGGTGCAGTACCATCAAAAAGGCAATTGGCCTGGCACGATATTGAAGTTTACGGTTTGATCCATTTTACCCCCACCACTTTCGAAAATAAAGAATGGGGCTTTGGTGATGCTGATCCGCAAACATTTAACCCGACAGATTTTAATGCCGACCAGATTATTAAAGCCGCTAAAGCAGGCGGTTTGAAAGGGATTATTTTAGTAGCCAAACACCACGATGGCTTTGCCCTATGGCCAACTAAAACTACCGAATACAATATCAGTAAAAGCCCATTCAGAGGGGGAAAAGGAAATTTAGTTAAAGAAGTGGAACAGGCTGCACGTAAAAACGGTTTAAAGTTCGGGGTTTATTGCTCACCATGGGACAGGAATAATGCACTATATGGTACAGACAAATACCTGACTATCTATCAGGCACAGTTAAAAGAGCTTTACAGCAATTTTGGGGAACTTTTTATGAGCTGGCACGATGGTGCTAACGGTGGCGATGGCTATTATGGCGGCGCAAAAGAAAAACGTTCTATCGACAACACTACCTATTACGATTGGAAAAATACCTGGGCTATTACGCGTAAAATGCAACCGATGGCGAATATTTTTAGCGATATCGGTTTAGATATTCGCTGGGTAGGCAATGAAGATGGCCACGCAGCGCCAACCTCGTGGGCTACTTTTACACCAATGGCTCCTGATGGAAAAAACGAAGCCGTTCCCGGTCAGGCAAACTATCCGCAAAGTCCTGAAGGGATTAGGAACGGTAAATTCTGGATGCCTGCAGAATGCGATGTGCCGTTAAGAAAAGGTTGGTTTTATCATGCCAACGAAAAACCAAAAACTCCCGAAACATTGTTCGATCTGTATTTGAAAAGTGTTGGCCGTGGCGCAGGTTTAGATCTGGGTTTAGCACCCGATACCCGCGGACAGTTGCACGAAGATGATGTAGCTGTACTGAAAACCTTTGGAGAGATGGTTAAACATACTTTCGAAAACAACCTGGCCAAAAATGCCCAAATTAAAGCGAGCAATAGCCGTAGTAAAAAATATGATGCCGCTACCCTGCTCGATCACAATAGAGAAACTTACTGGGCCACAACAGATGATGTGCATGAAGCAAGACTTGAAGTGGATTTAAAGACTCCTAAAACATTTGATATCATCAGCCTGCAGGAATATATTCCTTTGGGCCAGAGGACAGAGGCTTACACCATCGAGGTATTTGAAAATAATACCTGGAGAAAAGTTTATGATGGCACCAGCATAGGTGCTAAAAGGTTAATTAAGCTCAATACTCCGGTTACAACTGATAAGGTGAAAATCAACATTACCAAATCGCCTGTTTGTATTACTTTAAGTGAAATTGGCTTATATAAATTCACAAACTAATTTTGATTTGCCCTACTTAAGCTATCGCTAAGTTTGAAAGTGAGTTCTGCAACATTGGATATTTCTTTGGATGTTTGTTTACTGTACTTTGATACACTATCAGCTTGAATATCCCTTAGCATCAAAGCAGCAGCAAGAGACATTTTTTTGGCAATTTCTGCTTTCTTCGAACGATCGTAAGCCTCTAAATCTTTAAGCTTAAGAGGCTTCATCTGTTTGATAATTTGCAGATTATTCTGGCTGGGGATAATGCCATAATCGTTCACCTCTTTAAGTTTTTCCTCTTTTGATAAGGATGCTTTCAAATACAAAAGTTGATTAAAGGAAATTAGGTTATCGCTAAAACTATCCCTTAGCTTCTTATATTGTTGCGTTTGATAATTCGGTGTAAAAAATGCTATTCCAAACGAAAAAGCAATAAATAAAACAAAAACACCTGCATAACGCAATTGGGCATTCTGCCTTGGCTCATTTTGTAATTTAAAGCTAAAAATATAACAGATTATAAAACCAGTTATCATGCCTGCAATATGTGTTCCATTATCAGTTGATCTAGATAATGATTCATTTAAAATAATTATCGCAGTTACAAAAACTGTACTGATCAATAATGCCCGGCTTGCATTTTTCTCAAAATATTTATTGAGCAAAAGTACTATAAGTGCGCCCATTACCCCCATAACTGCACCTGATGCGCCAAAAATATAACCCGCTTCGTGAAAAAGCAAGCTGATAAATCCACCACAAATGCCACTTAACAGATAAATGGTCAAGAATTTTTTCCAGCCTAATTTATTTTCGGCCATTAACCCTAAATAGATTAATGCGTACATGTTAAAAAAAAGGTGAGAAAATGATCCATGGATAAATAAGCTTGAAATTAATCTCCAATATTGCCCATCAAGCACCAAAAATTTATTGCTTACTCCAAAATAGACTAATAAGGTTTGTATTTTTTCAACAAAACTTTCTTTAGAACCTGTTTGGTAAGCTTGTGTTAGTAAGTATTGCCTGTAAACAAATGTTACAAACGTTATTAAAACCCAATACAGAACATTCAATGCAACCAGGATTGGGGTAACGATATAACCCTTTTGAGGGAAAAACAGAAAGAAAACATTTTTGATCTTATTTTTAATGGCCAATGGAGCCTTTTCAAAATAAGTACCATCCGAAGTGGCAACCAATTCATGGAATTTGACTCTAATTTCATCCCACGAGTCCTTTAGGTGATACTCCACATATTCAAATTCATGAAAGAACTTTTCGAGGTTGGCATCATTCTTTCCATAATCATTTAAAAGCAGTTGAATACCTACGCACTCACTCTTTACTACAGCAAAATTCCCATGGATACGGATAGATACTTCTTCACTATACGACTGAAAAGATATTGGCGTGTAAGCAATTAGTCCACTTTCTGAGATATGGCTAAGGCTCCACCCTAGATTTTCAATGGCCTGCCTGGCAATAATTAGGTATTTATCTGCCGGAAAATCGGCCAAAGGAATATACTTTTCAATTTTAGGCGAGTAACCCCAACTGATTGACATAGCGCTTTTAGATTTTTTTCGCTACTAAGATAATATAAGGTGATAAATTTTTGCTTTCGAATGGAATAATCTTTGTAAATATTTTTCCGGTTAGCCAAACTGCTTTCTTAAATAGACGAACACCTGCAGATTTCTGGCTTTCATTTTCCAACCAAACGCTAAAACGACCAAAATAGCCTGATTTCACCTCTTTAAGGCCAGCCTGCTCGCAGATTGATTTCAACAGCGCCGGATCCATGCTATCAATATTGTGTTTATCGTAATTTTCCTTATCAAAATTCTTCTGGAACCAACCGTTAACCGCCTTAAAATTTGGCAGGGTGATAAACAGAGTACCTCCAGGTTTTACAAAAGCAATATGACGGTTAATAATATCGGCGGTATCGTTAAAGTGCTCAATTAAGCCACAACTTAGTACAAGATCGTACTGCTTTTCGGGTGTGTAATTAAACAGATCGGTTTCGATAATGTGAATATCCTTTTCGGTTAAACCATTCTTTTCCAAAAGCTCATTTACCACAGGCGGGTGAACAAAATAATCTAAAAGGGTAACATCAAGTTTGAAATATTTTTTCAGGAACACGGCATAATAACCCGGAAAACCGCCCAGTTCGATCGCTGTTTTAACATTATCTTTTTGGATAACAGCTGCCAGCTGTGCATGAAATAAATAGTTTGAAGGTAACTGAACCGCGAGTCCTTTTTTACTTTCCCAATAATTTACCCAAAAAGCCCTGTCGGTTAATAAATTTGCCATGTATTAAATAATTCCAGTCCCAAAGAAACGGAAAAAAATGGTTAATTGCTTAAAGTCGTTAACTGTTTAAAGTATGAATTTGGTTAAAAACTTGCGGAAAAGATTTCTCCATTTCGTTGCACTTCAGTCGAAATGACGATTCTAGTTATTCAATTAACCGATTTAATCAATTAACCTTCCCTCCAATTAATCCTATTTCAGGTCTTTCAAAATCTCCGCTACTGCTTTTTCCAACTGAGGATCTTTATCGGCAAGGCGGTCTTCGAAAGTGTTTTTCACAAAAATGTCGGGTTTTACACCTTCTTTTTCAATATTCTTGCCATCCATAGTATAACAACCCCACGATGGTAAACGGTAAGAAGAACCATCAACCAAACCTTTGGCGGAGGTGAAAATAATCCAGCGGTAAGTTTCCGTACCAATAATCTTTCCCAGTTTTAGTTGTTTAAAACCTGCGGCTGTCATTTCGGCATCACTTAAAGATTGTTCATTAATGAGGAGTACAATCGGTTTTGCTGCAGGACCAAAATTACTTTGAGGCGCCAATTTACCACCACGATATTTCCACTGTAGGTAAGGACGCTGAGAAAGGAATTTTAATACATCATCATGCACATTTCCTCCGGTATTGTAACGGAGATCGAGGATAATGGCTTCTTTGTTTTCTTCCTGGGCAACCATATCCAATAAAAAGCTTTCCAGTTCGCCGCTACCCATATTTTTCATATAAGAATATGCAATGCGGTTATTGCTCCATTTGTCTACATTTTTATGGTTCTGGCTAATCCACTCATCGTAAAGGTTTCCGCGCAGAGTACCAGAACTTTCAGGATGTACATTTACATAAACATCTTTTCCATTGCGTTTAAATGTTAACGTCATTTCACGATCCAATGATGGCTTACTGAAATAATAATCGCGGTCTATTTTTTCATCTACCTTAATGCCGTTCACTTCTGTTAAAATATCCCCAGCTAAAATATTTGTTCCGTTACGGGCAGCATTACTTTTAGCGGCAATCCGTTCTACCTTTAAAGGGTTTTCGTTATCAAAGATGATCCCTGTTTCATTGGTAATGTAATTAAGGTTTTTGCGTTCCTCAGCACCTGCACTATTAAAACCCATGTGTGAAGAATTCAATTCGCCCAGCATATCATTCAATAAAATCCTCAAATCACTGCGGTTATTCACGTAAGGCAAATAAGCGGCATAACGTGTTCTCATTTTATCCCAGTCTACACCGTGAAATTTTTCGTCGTAAAAATTTTCGTCTAAACCTACCCAGGTTTCGTAAAACATCTGGTTAAACTCGGCATTCAGATTCCTGGTAAATTTATAGCCATGATCTACCCGATCAAGTTTATTCCCTTCCAAGCTATATTTGTTGATTACACCTCTTGATAAAACGAAAAATTTGTCCCCAGCCGAAATGATAGCGTAATCGCCCCCATCGGCAACTTTTTCAGTTTTATTGGCTTCAAAAGGTTCAATGGTAGTGCGATAAAGGCCCTGTGCACCACCTTCATGGTTAGATGAATAAAAAACATAGGTTTTATCGCCTTTGGCATAAGCATCTGTGCCGTACTGGCCACCAAATGAAGGACCAACCAGTTCTATTCTATCGAGGAGATCTTGAGTATTAATGGTAATTACATTGGCAGGCTTAGGTGTAGGTTTAACTTCGGTTTTCTTTTTAGCCGTATCGGTTTTAGTTTTTTTATCATTTTTATTCTCAGGTGCTGCAGGCTTAACATCGGTTGGTGCTGGTTTGCTTTCTTTAAATAAATCATCGAACTTATCAGAACGATAAGGCTCATCGTAATTATTTAAAGCCATGCGGTAAATATGCGCATTCTGCATACCAGTTGGGTAAGAAGGTTTGGTCCGCGCACTAGTAAAGAAAATATACTTTCCATCCGGAGACCATACTGGCCCTGTTTCGGTAACACCGGTATTGGTTAAATTAATGGTTTTATTGTTTTTAATGTGATGCACCATAATATCCTGTTCAAAATTCCGATATACCGTAAAAAGCACATATTCGTCATTTGGCGAAAAACTTGGCGTTGAGCTTTGAATAGCCCAAAACTCGTCAGTCACTATAGTTTTAGCATCGAAAGTTTTAAGATCCATGAGTTTAAGCTCGTTCCTGCCACTTAGGTACACAGCCATGGTTTTGGTTTTGTTCAAAGTAATATCGCGTACGTTTGCTTTATCTTTTGTGAGCTGTTTAACAGCACCTTTTCCATCACCCGTAATGGTAAACCAGTTCTGATAGCCGTTAGTGGTCTGACTAAATAAAATTGTTTTATTATCGGCCAGCCATTTACACTCCAAAGCACGTTCGCCACTATTGGTAATTTTCCGGATGAACTTTCCATCAGCATCACTTACAAATACATCACCTCGCGAAATAAATGCCATCTTTTTCCCATCTGTGGAAACATCAAATGCTGAAATATTGCCACGTACATCGTACTCCTGCTCTTTGCTTAATACCTGATTCCGTGAGGTATTAATATTGATTTTCTCGGCTTTCTTCGAAGCTACGTCATAGGTATATAATTGATAGTCTTTCTCAAACACAACTATAGTTCCATTGGCTGAAACAAAAGGTCGTTTAATTGAAGTATCAAAACTGGTTAAACCAGTTTTTTTACCATTGATAAAAGTATATAGATTGTATTCATCGTTTCCTTCATCCGATACAAAAAAGATATTGCCTTTTTGGTCAACACTCGTCCAGAAATCTTTCCCAATGTAATCCGTATAACGTTTGTAACTTTTAGTTTTTGGGTTATATGATTGAATATCTGGATTATAAGCCCCTTTATAATGTTTACGGTTGGCAAAACGCATACTTTCCCAGGTATCGTTAAAAAATAACTCCCCCGTTGGCGATTCGGCAATATGGTGTGTGGTATTGAAATAATTATAAAATAACCGAACAGCGGTACCACCGTTTACGCTTACTTTATAACTCGAAAAGGAGTTGTACCGTCCGGACGTAAAATAAATTGTTTTCGAATCCCAACTCCAGTTATCTACTTCATCACTGGCGTCGTTAAAAGTTAACTGTTTAATATCACCTCCTGTTAGAGGCATTACATAAATATCATAATTGCCAAACTGATTGGAAGAAAAGGCAAGCCACTTACCATCAGGAGATATTTTCGGGTTAATTTCTTCTCCCTGCATGGCGGTAATCCGCGATGCTACACCTCCCTTTACCGGAACTTTCCAAATGTCTCCGTCATAACTGAATACTATTGTTTGCGCATCGGGCGTTAAAGCAGGGTACGCCGCAAAGTAGGTCTGACCTTGGACAAATGAATAAACAGGCAGTAAAAATGCGATTGTCGCAAACGATTTTAGCAGGAATTTGATCATGATTTATTTTGTTTGGCTTAGGATGCCTGTAGCCATCTTGTTTAAGATAATCATTAAGTTCAACTATGATTATCTAAACATCAAAGGCTCCATCCTACAATTTAAAAAGCAATAAAAAATATTAGGATGAAATTACGCAACAGATTTTATATTCGTAAACAATAAAATGTATTTTTGATTGATTTGAAAGTAGTACACCTAAATACCTACGATGGAAATGGCGGAGCAGGACGAGCCTGTTTGCGTTTAAGTGATGCCCTAAAAGCAAGTGGAATCGATTCGAAAGTATTGGTTTACTATAAATTTAGCCAAAACCCAAAGATTGCTACCTTCAGCAAATCGCCCCTGCAGAAAGCCAAAGCTGTTTACAACATCTTATCAGAAAGGTATTATGCAAAATGGCTGAGCAAATCAGTAAAAACGCCATTCAGTTTGCAATGGTTCGGCCGTTCAGTAATCAACCACCCTGACGTTAAAAATGCCGATATTATTCATTTGCATTGGGTAAACCACGGTTTTCTTAATCCTAAATTTTTAGCCCAGCTTGATGAGCTGGAAAAACCGATTGTGTGGACCTTTCACGATAGCAATGCTTTTACCGGCGGATGCCATGTGCGTTATGGCTGCGAAAACTTTCATCAACAGTGTGGTAATTGCCCTATTTTAAAAATCAGTGGAAAGAACGATATCTCGCATAAAACCTGGTTACGCAAACAAAAAGCTTATACCGAATTAAATTTTCATATTGTGGCGCCGAGTAAATGGATGGCAGCATCAGTAAAGTTCAGTAGTTTATTGGGCACCAGGAAAGCTACTGTAATTCCAAACACCATTGAAACAAAAATTTTCAAACCTTATGTTAAATCTGAGGCCAAGAAAATCCTGAAGATCAATCCGGATAAATTTGTATTGATGAGTGGTTTTATGCCCTCAAAAAACGACAAACATAAAGGAACCCCTTATTTGATCGAAGCTTTAGAAATTCTTTCGCGCAGGGCAGGCGTACAAAAAGATAATATCGAACTTGTTATTTTCGGTAATAAAGAAAATGCCGAAATGCCAGAATTTCCTTTCAAAACCACATTTTTGGGTACCATTAATAAAGATGACCATTTAGCGAAATGTTATTCTGCCGCCGATGCTTTTATTACACCTTCCCTTGAAGATAATCTACCCAATACCGTAATGGAAAGCTTGGCCTGCGCTACACCTGTTGTTGCCTTTACCACAGGAGGGATTCCGGATATGGTGAAACACATGCAGAATGGTTACCTGGCCGAGTATCAAAATGCCGAAGATCTAGCAAACGGTATTGAGTGGTTATATCACCGCCCAAATAAAGAAGATATCCAAAAGGCTGCGAGGTTAAGTATTTTGACCGATTTCTCTGAAGAAGTCATTGCCGCAGAACACATCCTTCTTTACGAAACATTGATTGATTTACAACCGAAATAACTCAATATTTTAATAAAACCTTAGCTCTATTTACAATTCGGTTGGCAAAATCTCATTTTCTTTTCTACAAATAAAAATTTGGTCAAACTTTATTAAATTTATACCGACTGAAACTATTTAATGGAAAGCGTTGCAAATTATTCTGAAAGTATTAAGGCATTAAAATCGGCTATTTTATCGAGCCGGTATAAAGCTGCTACTTTAGTAAATAAAGAGCTTTTGCTGTTATATTTTACGGTTGGCAAATTTATTTCAGAAAAGAGAAAAAAAGAGAAATGGGGAGCAAAGGTTATCGACAACCTTTCTACAGATTTACAGGCCGAATTACCAGGTTTACGGGGATTCTCAGCTACAGGCATAAAAAGGATGAGATTTTTTTTTGAATCCTGGGAAGAACATATTTATATCAAACCTTCAGTAACAGAGCAGCTATCTGCCATCTATACCGACGAAATTACAATTAGTCCAACAGTGTTGGACCAATTACAAGTACCTGATATAGAAAGCATTGAATTTAGTCCAACAGTGTTGGACCAAATAGGAAATTATTTTTTTAAGTTAAGTTTTTCCCATCACATTGAACTCATTCTGGCTACAGAAACGCTTGCTGAAAAAGCATATTACATTCAGAAAGCAGCTACAGAATTCTGGAGTTTAACAACTTTAAAACACCACATTAAAAATAAGTCGTTTAGCAATTCAGGCAGTTTACCAAACAATTTTTCGAAAACGATTTCTAATGAAGAATTAAGGAACAAAGCGCTCCAGTCTTTTAAAGATGAATACCTTTTGGATTTTATTAATATAGAAGATAATGATGAGCAGGATGAAAGGGTTTTAGAAAGTGGAATAGTACAGAATATCAAAAAGTTCTTAATGTCGTTAGGAACCGACTTTGCCTTTATTAGCAACCAATACAGATTGATTGTTGAAGACGAGGAATATTTTTTAGATCTTTTGTTTTTTAACCGCCGTTTACAATGTTTGGTTGTTTTTGAACTAAAAACAGGAAAATTCAAACCCGAATATCTGGGAAAAATGAATTTCTATCTATCTGCTCTTGATGAATATGTTAAACAACCACACGAGCAACCATCAATCGGCATTATACTTTGTAAGGAAAAGAAAAACAAAATTGTTGAATTTTCATTCCGCGATTTTAACAAAGCCATGGGAGTTTCTACCTACAAAACCAGTGCAACATTACCTAAAGCATTTAAAGGTTTAATCCCAGATGCTGAAACCTTTAAAAAATTAATGGATTAACCCATGTCCAAATTAACAATCATCACCATTGTATATAATAACGTTCGCGATATCGAACGTACTATTCAATCTATCCTTAAACAGACCTACAAAAAAATCGAATATATTGTAATAGACGGCGCATCAACTGATGGTACACTGCAGGTTGTTGAGCGTTACAAAGATCAGATTTCGAAAATCGTATCAGAACCCGATAAGGGCATTTATGATGCTATGAACAAAGGTTTGGCCCTGGCAACAGGCGATTATGTGTTGTTTATGAATTCTGGCGATGAGATTTATGACGAACAAACAGTAGAAGATATTTTTGCCTCAGCACCCGGTGCCGACATTTACTACGGAGAAACAGAAATGTACAATGATAACTGGGAAAATCTTGGCCGCAGAAGGCATGAAGCACCGGAGGAATTTGACTGGACTAGCTTTAAATACGGCATGAACATTAGCCACCAAGCCATTTACATTCGCCGTAGCATTATTACTCCTTACGATTTAACCTATAAATATAGCTCAGATATCGATTGGATTATCAAAGCAGCAAAAAAGGCATCTAATATCGTTAATGTTCACCGGTACGTAGCCAAATACCTGGTTGGTGGCATGAGTAAGCAAAAACATCGCGAGAGCTTAAAAGAGCGGTTTAAAATCTTTACCAAATATTATGGCTTAGTACCGAATATCTTTAATCATATTATCATTGCAGGTAATTTAGCCTTATATTTTATTAAGCACCGTAGGACAAATGACTAGCTTATGAATGAAGAAATTAACGAGCTACTCTCTATCTATGAACAGGAAAAAAAATTAATCGAGTCTATAATTGAAGAAGACCGGATTGACAATGATTATAAAGCAATTCGTATAAATTCTAAAAACCTAAATAGAATACAACGCCGGATTGCATTGATTAAATCATTAATTGATCCGTATGCACAGGAAAAAGAACAATTAAAAAGAACAATCGATTTTTTATTTAAAAAAAGTGAGCTGGAAGAATCTAATGAATACAGAACTCACATGCTTGCTCAGATTGACCAGAAATTAGACCAACTAAATAGTTATAAACCAGGTTATTTTAATGATGGGCAAGAGTTTGATGATGCTATATTTGATTTGGTAGAACAGAAGATTGAAGGATTTATTTTCAACTTGAAAAAAGAAAATAAATTGGCCCTATTGTTTAAACGCATGGATGAAGAAATTTTGTTATCAGTTACCAATATTAAAAAGCTTAAAAAACAAGACATCTTAGATAAAAACTCTAGGACTGTACTTAAATTAATCGGTTTTAAAGAGGAAAAACATCTTGATTCACTAGTTTTTACTTACGGTTTGGAGCATTTTAAAAATGCTATTTTTATCAAAACTATTGTAAGCAGAGTGATTTTTGATGCATTCTATTTTCAAGAACTCGACAAGAAAACAACAATTGAGATTTTCTAATAATCTCAATTTTCTAAAAACAATAATTTCCCCTAGCTGTCTTTAATACATCACCTATTAAAAACATTAAAGATTATGGGACAATTAAGTAACCGCACTATTGCTGTACTTTCAGAAAGCGGATTTGAAGAAGTAGAATTAACCGAACCAGTTAAAAGGTTAAAAGAAGAAGGAGCAACCGTTCACATTATCTCCTCAAAAAGCGGAAAAATAAAAGCCTGGGATCAAGACCACTGGTCGATAGAAGTGGATGTAGATAAAACCATTGCAGAAGCAAATGCTGATGATTATAATGGATTACTTTTACCCGGCGGCGTAATCAATCCTGATCAGTTACGTGTTAACGAAGATGCCCTGGCTTTTGTAAAAACATTCTTTGCCGATGGTAAACCTGTTGCCGCCATTTGCCATGGCCCACAAACTTTAATTAATGCAGATGTAGTGCAGGGCAGAAAATTAACTTCAGTAAAAAATATTTCGCAGGACCTGATCAATGCCGGAGCGATATGGTCTGATGAAGAAGTAGTGGTTGATCAAGGTTTGGTTACCAGCCGGACACCGAAAGATTTACCTGCTTTTAACGATAAAATTGTAGAGGAATTTGCCGAAGGTGTTCATGAAGGGCAGCACGCCTAAAAACTTTGGACGCTCTTTCTAGATTCACTCAAAAACGGTTGGCAATTTGCCAGCCGTTTTTATAGGATTTAAGGTCAGTGCGGATTAAACAATCTTTAATTACCCTTTATATTTGGGATCGTTTTTCCTGAAGCGTTCAGCTATTTTTGATAGTTCTGCATCATTTAATTTAGACGTCTTTTTGAGCGCATCTGTAAAGGCCCTTACCTCCTCCTCAGAAGCAGGGCAACCAATGATATTTTGACCTTTTACTTCCAATCCCGTTCCCGCAGGGCGGAGATGTGAATCAACGATTAATTTGCCATTGGCATCAAAAATGAACCACACCGGAATGCCAAAACCATCACTTTTATACTTCTTCAACAATTCGGCAGCACCAGGATTTTCAAGGTTTTCTTTTCCTTTCGATTCCAATACCGTTAAATGCTCAATTACGTAACTTTTCTCAAAATAAGCTTTAATTTCTGGATCATTCATACTATCATCCATTTTATGGCACCAGCCACACCAGGAAGCATGAAATAATACAAAAACATATTTCTTTTCTTTTTTGGCTTTGGCCATTGCGCTGGTTAATATCGCATCAGCACTTGCAGGTGGTGTATCCGGTTTAAAAGCAGTACTAATGAATAAAATAAAAAAACTGTAAAGAATTATATTTTTCATAACATAAAAATTTGATTTTGAGATGTTAATTTAACCAATTATTTCTTAAAGCTTTACCTGCCTGATGATATTTTTTATATTCAGTTCAATAATATCGGTCATGGTTTTACACCTCAAGTAATTCTTATCTTTAAAATAATCGCTCATACCCTGTTTTAGCAAAGCGATATTTTCCGGCGTGGTGAGTTCTTCTTTGTTCGAAACGTCGCGGAGATCAGTTAATCGGTGTCGCTCACTCCTCACCCGGTGCACAATAGACGAGCGTTCTTCCTGCTGGTATTGCAGCACTGTTTTCTCCGTCAATTGCTCCATGCTCATTTTTACATAAGGTAAATTTTCTTTAAAAAATTGAGGAAGATAAACCTTTAAATTTCCTTCATAAAACTGCTGATCAAAATCTATTGCCCTGATACGGAACTGGATATCATCAAAATCTGGGGTAATTTGTACCACAAAATTATAAGCACGCATATCGCCCAGAAGCATAATCAAACAACGCTCGTTAAACTTCACAAACTCTTTTGCAATACGGGTAGGATTAAATTCTGGCGTATACAACTGTCCTTTAGTAAAAACATCTCCTGGAATTCCAGCGATATGCTCTTCTACCAAAGTATCACCATCAACCAGGTAATTTACCTGATTTGGCGAAAGGATTTCTTCCATTTCCAGGCCATAAATACGCGAAGCATCCGCTTTTTTAATATAGAAATAATCGTACACATCATTTAAACGGTTTACGATACGTATGCGAAAGGGATGGGTATTTCCAAAAGTGCAATATTCAATTTTATCGATGTATTTATGCTCGACAATCCGTAGGTTACCGGATGCTTTTAGATTGGCATAAATTTCTTTCAAACCTTCATGCAGGGGACCGATCAAATCCTGCGCGTAAATCGGCCCTTCCCATAGCGAATCTTTACCAAACTTATCCATTAATGGAAAAGCTTCGTTAAACTGCATCAAGTCGTTATAACCGATGGGCAATTTGGCTTCGCGCTGATAGGTGCGCAGATATTTTTGCAAAGCAGGTGTAACCGGAAAAATCGGCTTCTTTTTTGAAATTTTTACATCGTTATTTTCCATGCAGAAGCAATGTACAGTTTAAAAATTTAACCGCAAAGAACGCGAAGTTCTTTCTTTTTTTTACCAAAGAACACTAAGGTTTGCACAGATTAACACAGAGCTGATAGGAAAAAGAAGTTAAGGCTAGCAATGCCAACTTGTAATGACTTAGGCTTCACTCTTGTGTTTTTTACCACAAAGAACATCAAGTTTTAAGCTTAGCAAAAACTAAATTACACTCTTTGCACCCATTTCCTTTCGGTTAGAGCTTCGGATAATTAAATGGCAACCCACTTAAATACCTGCTGATTTTCCGATAAGGGTAATTTCCTGCACCATGATCGGCAAACTGCACAATAATGGTATTCGTTTTTGGATCAATATACAGCCTTTGTCCCAGCATACCTTCAGCAGCATAATCTCCCTTATCCCCTTCCTGTGGAATCCACCAGAGGTAGTGATGAGCTGATTTTTGCCAGCCTTTTGCCGATGCTGGTTTTTCAGCACCAATATTAACTGATTGATTTACCCAATCTTCTGGCACAAATTGCTTTCCATGATATCTGCCTTTATTCAAATATAAACGCCCGATTTTAGCGAAATCAATGGCTGTTACCTGAAAACGGCTGGCGGTATTTGTTAAACCATTTACCTGATCTAGCCCCCAGGTGGCATTATATTGCGTACCGATCTGCTTCCATACATTGGCTTCAAAATACTGCGCCACCGATTTACCGGTTGCCTTCTTTAAAACCCAGCCCAATAAAATCGGATCAATACTTTTATACACCCAAACCGTACCAGGCTTATTTACCAGTTTAACATTCGTCAACTGTGCTTTCATATCATCAGTATAATAATACTTGGCTTCATCAGAGAAAAATGCTTTTACAATCCCACCTAAAGCATCCTGAAATTCAAGCCCTGATTTCATATCCAGGAGGTTTTTTAAAGTAATTTGTGCAAAGGCAGGGTTCGATTTTAGTTCAGGAATGTATCGTGTTACTTTATCATCTAAGCTTTTAATACTGTGATCTGCCAATGCCTGACCGATAGCAATAGAAATCATACTCTTAGCTCCCGAAAATATACTCGTTAAGGTACTATCACTATAACCCTTATCATATCGCTCATACAAAACACTATCATTCCTGATGACGATAAAAACATTGACCTGTCCATTTTTTAAATAGTCTTTTAATGGAATAGATCGGTTGTCTCCATCTAATACATGAAGTGTATCCAGATCGTTCCGTTGTTTTACAGGTCTGATAAAATGAAAAGCCGAATCACTTTTATGCGAAACTTCCTGTGGAAAAATTTTATAAGTTTCGGCGCTGGGCGTTCTATATCTTAATACCCTTCCGAGGTATGGCTTCCAGAACAGGAGTGCAGAAAGCAATAAAAAGAAGGAATATATCAGGATTAATAATGTCTTTTTAAAGGTTTTCATCTGTAGTTTAAAAATGATATCTAAATAAATTAATTAGATGTTAAAATTGTTTATTATTTTGTATTTGATTAAAATCCTTAGCCAATTATTTTTTCACTTTCAGACCATAATTAGAGCCAATGAGCTATCTAAAATATAATTGCGATGAAAATTCCCTTTTAATTCATAAAGGCGCTACTCAATTCAAAAAAAACAAAGTCAAAACAGACCAAGAAACCTATATTATACCTAGAGAATATAAATCAGCTAAAATAAATGATTTCCTATCTAAGCACGAATTAATTGGATTTAATGGGGAACTTAAATTTAAAAAGTTATTAGATGATAACAAAATACCTTATTTATATATTGGTCAGGGGGCATATGGCATAGAAAAATCAAAAACGTTATTTGATCACTCCAAATCCAAACGCCCAGATTTTTTATTAAACATTAAAGACCTTGGTACGATTCTCTTCGATGTTAAATGTAGAGCTAAAATGAATTGTGCCAATAATAAAGAAGCTTTTTTTGCTTTGTTTATTTCTGAAATTAACGCCTTAATCGAATTACAAAAATCTGTTCAAATGCAGGTTTGGATCGCATTTATAGAAAGAGATGAAAATGAAGATCTTAAAGATCACTTCCATTTTATATCAATATCTAGCCTTAATAAATTTCTCGAAGAGATTCAAAAAGACAATTCTTTCCAACAAATAAAAGTTTTGAGAATCCCCAATCATTTTTTGAAAAAAATAGGCAAGAAAATATCTTTTAGTGTCGGACACGTTGATTTTTCTCCAAAGATCATCCAAAAATCTATCCAAATACATTTAGAATTGATGGAAAATTTAAAAAATCAAATCATAATGTTTATACGAAACAATAAATGTTACAAGTCTAATATTGGTCGTGAAATTATCAAAAATACTATGAAAACCTACTACAGTAAAGAGGTAGATGCCTGCACGAATACTCTTATTAATGACAAGATTATTCTACATTCAAAATATAAGCATTTAAGCCTGTTTTAACATTTCACTTTTGCTAAGAATAAGTTCCGGTTTGGGCTTGTATTTCCATCTTTTGTGGCTCCACAACCAATAGGCGGGTTCTTCATTAATCATTTGCTCCAGAAAGCGGGTATGCAGTTCGGTGATTTCAAACTCAGTGGTTTCAGCCGGGTTTAAACACAATGGAACACAATCTACACTGTAAAAACCGCGTTTAAGCACGTTTATTTTGAAATAAAATATAGGTTGACCAGTCCGTTTCGCAATCTTCTCAATCCCCAATTGTACCGAACTGGGCTGGTGCATAAAAGTAGTCCAGTAATGCGATTCATCTTTCGAAGGGGCCTGATCATTCCCAAAACTAAAGATACTCGGTTTACCTTTACTGGCCTGCAATGCCCGCATGGTCTGCCGCATAGCAATAAGTTTATTCCCGAACCTACTCCTAACTTTTTTAAACCAGTTATCGAATACCGAGTTGGTTAAAGGTTTGTAAATAGGGTAATGATCTGCCCGAAAATTGAGTCCGATACCCAGCGTGCCCCACTCCCAGTTACCGTAATGTGCCGAACAAATCAATACGCTTTCGCTACGATCTAAATAGGCCTGAACCTGAGCTTTATTTTTAAAAATGAAACGCTTTTCTATCTCTTCCTTTGAGATACTGTTCATTTTTATAACCTCAAATATCAGCGAAGCGAGGTAGCGGTAAAAGCGTTTTTCGATAAGAACAATTTCACTTAATGATTTATCAGGAAGGGCATTTAACAGATTTTCCCTTACCACTTTCCGGCGGTAGCCAAATATAAAATAAAGCAGTAAATAAGCTCCATCGGCCAGAATGTATAAAACAGAGATTGGAAACAGAGATAATACGCCTAAAAAAAATATTCCCAAATGGGAAATCCCCTTTTTAATCATACCATAGTTAGTTGAATTGCTAAATTAAAAAGCAAACAAAAGAATTATGCCACAAGAATGTTAGATTTTAATTTAGGGATATAAAAGCCGTTTAAACCATTGCATCCATCACATTCTGATTCCTTTCCACCACTTTCTGAATTTTCTGCTCTGGTTTATATTTCCACCTACGATGGCTCCATAACCAATAAGCCGGCGCTTCTTTAATCATATCTTCCAAAAAGTGTGTATGCATTTCGGTGATTTCAAATTCGACAGTTTCAGCGGGATTTAAACAGATTGGCACACAGTCTACTTCGTAATAACCCCTTTTTAGATAATTTATTTTTAGGTAAAAAACTGGGCGGTTAGTTTTTTTAGCAATTTTTTCTACACCCAATTGGATCGATGACTCCTGGTTTAAAAACATGGTCCAGTAGTTCGATTCGTCTTTAGAAGGAGCCTGGTCACTTCCAAAAGTAAACATGGTAGCCTCATTTTTACTTGCCTGTATCGCCCGTAAAGTTTGGCGCATAGCCACCATGTGGTTACCGAATTTACTTCTCATATTCAGGAACCAATTATCGAAAGCTTCACTGCTTAAAGGTTTATAAATGGGGTAGTGCTCACCAGAGAAGTTTAAACCAATGGCCATACAAACCCATTCGTAATTTCCATAATGTGATGAACAAAAGATTACGCTTTCGTTATTCTTAAGATAAGCTTCAATCAGATCTACATTTTTGAATTTTACCCTTTTATTAAGCTCTTTTCTGGAAATGCTTTTCATTTTGATCACTTCGATAAAAAGTGATGCTAAAAATTTATAGAACCGTTTTTCTATCGTATAAATTTCACTGGTATTTTTTTCGGGGAAAGCATTAACCAGGTTTTCTTTAACCACCTTTCTGCGGTAGCCAAAAACATAAAAAATTAAGACATAAAAAGCATCTGCCAATCTATATAAAATGAATAGTGGCAAAAGAGAAAGCATATTCAATAAAAATATACCCACCTTTGATAACCCTTTATTAATCATGATTGAGACGTTTTTTTGCTTAGTAAAATGCAAAATTAAAGGCTGTACCAAAATGAATTGCCATCAAATTGTTATTTTTTTATTCCCATAAGTTTTATGAAAAAATACTGACAAAAACATCCTTCCTGATTGATAATCAGATTGAGGAATAAGCATTTACCTCAAACTCTTACCGAGTTTAAATATTTCATTAACCCACTTCAATCTTTGTTTTTCCGTAGATTTTTTAACTATTCCTACGTAAGTGACTTTAATCGGACTTATCCCACAAAACTGGAGTACACTTTTCTTTAACTGGTTAACGCTTGGCCGACCAAAAAACAGGCGGTAATACCAGGAGGGCTGGTCTAAAGTAGTAATGATCCGGGCTGTTTTCCCACTAAAAAGTTTATCCCACCAAACACTGTTCTCGCGGTACCTAAAGGCGATGCTGGGTAGAAACAAGCGGTCGATAAATCCTTTCATCAAGGCGGGTATACCGCCCCACCAAACCGGATGAACCCAGATCAAATGATCAGCAGCTTTTATTTTTTCTAAACTCGCTAACAAATCAGGCTCCAATTCCATACGCTGCTGGTAACCGAAAGCAAGGTTGGGATTAAAAATTAAATCGCCAATGTGGATTAATGAAACCGTGGCACCTGCTTCCACCGCCCCTTTATAATAAGCTTCTGCAAGGGCAAAATTGAGGCTGTTTTTATTTGGATGCCCGTTCAGGATTAAAATATTTTTCATGTTGTTTTTATTTACAACACAAAATTAACCCTGAACTTTTGCTCAACATGCAGACAAATGTCCTTAAATAATTTCTTTGCGTAGCCGGCTTAAGTGCCTGGGGGTAATAGCCAGAAATGATGCCAGATATTTTATGGGAATTTTTTTAATATAATCTGGATAATTTTTGAAAAGCTCCAGATAGCGCTGTTTAGCCGCATATTTCTGATACATAAAAACACGCTTTTCTAAATGCAGATATTGCTGCTCAGCTATGATTTTAAACAACTTTAATGCATTTATACTTGATGCAGCTAAATCATCAATCACTTCTTTTTTGATAATTAGCAAATCTACATCACTCATCGCCTGGATATTCTCTACGGTTGGGTTTCCGGTAATTAGAGCAGAATAAGCCGTCATAAACTGATTCGGAAAAGTAAGGCAATAGGTATATTCTTCTGCACTGGCCGAAGTATAATAAGAACGCAGAATACCCGATTTGATAAAAGCCACTTCCTTACAAACCTTATCTTCAGTAATGAAGAATTCTCCTTTTTTTAATGCCCTTGGTGTAGCATTAGCTGTAAAAACATCAATTTCTGCCGGCGAGAGAATATTAAAAGACTGAAGATATGTTTGCATGAATAAATATTGGGAGGGTAAGATAAGCAAAAATAAACGCTTGCGACTTTTCGAAATTAGCCAGAACTACCCCACATATAATCATAGCAACAAGCCACCTAAACCTTATTGAAACGGTATCACCCGATTCTTCATCGGGTATTTAGCGGAAAGAAGGACTAACCATAAAAAATGTACTAAAACTGCTTTCCTCATCATTTTTATCACTACCTAAGACACCTAACTAATGTTGGGAGAACTTTTATTATTTCATCAGATTATTACTTAAGAGTTGACAACTTTCAGGGCCTGTTTACTATTAAAGTTGTCAACTCAGATAAACATTTAAACACAAAAAAGCCCCGATTTACATCGAGGCTTTATGTGACATATATTTTAAGTCCCCTTTAAGGGATTTAGGGGTCTAAGCGAATTGCTTTCCTTTAACTTTACGTTCTTGCTCAGTTAAGAAGATTTTACGTAAACGCATGCTTTGCGGTGTAACCTCGATATACTCATCAGCCTGAATATATTCCATCGCTTCTTCTAAAGAGAATTTAATTGCCGGAGCAATACGGGTGTTATCATCAGTACCAGAAGCACGCATGTTGGTTAATGCTTTACCTTTTACCACGTTTACTACTAAATCATTATCACGAATGTGCTCACCCATAATCTGACCTTCGTAAACATCAGTTCCCGGATCGATGAAGAAACGGCCTCTATCTTGTAACTTATCGATTGAATAAGCTGTAGTTTGACCTTTTTCCATTGAAACCAACACACCATTTAAACGACCAGGGATTGTACCCTTCCAAGGCTCGTAAGCTTTGAAACGGTGAGCCATAATCGCCTCACCTGCTGTAGCAGTTAAAACGTTGTTACGTAAACCAATGATACCACGTGCAGGGATTTCGAATTCTAAGTGTTGTAAATCGCCTTTTGGCTCCATAATTAACAACTCGCCTTTACGTTGAGTTACCAATTCGATTACCTTACCAGAAACTTCTCCCGGAACATCAACAATTAAAGTTTCAATAGGCTCATGTTTTTTACCATCAATTTCTTTAATGATAACCTGAGGCTGGCCTACCTGAATCTCGTAACCTTCACGACGCATCGTTTCGATTAATACCGATAAATGGAGAATACCACGACCATAAACTAACCAAGCATCAGGAGAAGCTGTTTCAACAACCTTTAAAGCCAGATTTTTCTCCATCTCTTTGTACAAACGTTCTTTAATACGCTGAGAGGTTACTAATTTACCTTCTTTACCAAAAAACGGAGAGTTGTTGATGGTGAACAACATGTTCATCGTTGGCTCATCAATGCTGATTACCGGTAATTGTTCTGGTGCCTCGAAATCAGCGATAGTATCACCAATATCAAAACCATCAATACCTACAACGGCACAAATATCACCAGAGCTTACTTCAGTAGCTTTAACCTTACCTAAACCTTCGAAAGTATAAAGTTCTTTTACTCTTGATTTAACAATTTTACCATCGCGTTTAATTAAAGTAACCGGTTGGTTCTCTTTAATGGTACCACGGTGTACACGACCGATTGCGATACGACCTACGAAAGATGAATAATCTAACGAAGTGATCTGCATCTGTAAAGTACCCTCGTTAATTGGTGCAGGTGGAATGTTAGCCACAACCGCATCTAATAAAGCGAAAATATCAGTAGTTGGTACTTTCCAGTCTGTACTCATCCATCCTTGTTTAGATGAACCGTAAATAACTGGGAAATCCAATTGTTCTTCAGTTGCTTCAAGGTTAAAGAACAATTCGAAAATTTGCTCGTAAACCTCTTCTGGGCGACAGTTTTCTTTATCCACTTTGTTTACAACCACAATTGGTTTTAAACCCAGTGCTAAAGCTTTTTGCGTTACGAAACGTGTTTGAGGCATTGCACCTTCAAAAGCATCGCAAAGTAAAAGTACACCATCGGCCATTTTCAAAACACGCTCTACTTCACCGCCAAAATCCGCGTGACCAGGTGTATCGATAATGTTAATTTTTACATCTTTGTATTGAACTGATACGTTTTTAGACACGATTGTGATACCACGCTCACGCTCTAAATCGTTGTTATCCAATATCAACTCTCCTGTTTGTTCGTTGTCACGAAAAATAGAACAAGAGTGTAAAATCTTATCAACCAAAGTGGTTTTACCGTGGTCAACGTGTGCTATAATAGCTATATTTCTAATCTTTTGCATAAAATGCGCCTCAAATTTGGCGCAAAGATAGTGTTTAGAAATGGATTTTCTACTATATCGCACACTATTTAATACGATGATAATGTTGCAATTATCTCATTTTTAAACAGAAAGGCAGAGCAGTTCTTTTTTCATTCCATTACAGGTCCGAACAAAATGTTTAAAAAAAACATAATCTTTAAATTAGCCGCAGTAAATTAAAACACCTGCCAATTTATAAATAAAGATGAAAATTGAAACGTATACCATAAACAACATCAATATTGCAGAAATCATTTCGGAAGAAATTATTATTAATGATGCAGCAGATGGCTTAGACTTATTGGGGAACCTATATTACCAGGGTTTTGATAAAATCATCATTTATAAACAAAATATCACAGCCAATTTCTTCGACCTGAAAAACGGAATAGCCGGAGAAATACTTCAAAAATTTTCAAATTACCGGGTTAGTCTTGCCATCATTGGTGATTTTAGTTCATTCGGGAGCAAAAGCATTAAAGATTTTATTTACGAGAGCAATAAGGGCAAACACATTAATTTTTTAGTATCAACTGCGGAAGCGCTTGAAAAATTAGCCGGTTAATATTTTAAGCTTTTCTATTATTTAGTGCTTGTTTAAATTTTTATAACAAATAATACATAGCCTTTTGCTTTCATGCTAAGCATAATGGATTGCTTTTATTAATGCGTTAAAATGGTCTTCGACTACGCTCAGACTGACATAGAAAATAATTTTATTTAATTTTTAAACAGGCTATTATAAATCTTAATTACTTCTATTTAACCATTCCTCGTAAGAAACCACCCCCAAATCTGGCCTCGCTTCTCCTTCCAAAATAGCAATAAACTCCAAAGCATGCCCATCAGGATCATTAAAGTAAATAGCCAAAGCAGGCATCCAGGCAAAAACCATGGGCTCATGATTCCCACTTTTAAGAAAATTATATGGCTGCAGACTTTTAGATTCAAGAAACGGAACTGATTTGTTCAGCACATCATCTACCTCACATCGGAAAGCAAAATGCCTGATATCGATTTCTGCTTTGGGCTTTTCCCAAATCCCCAGCATGGCTTCTTTGGGCTTGCCAATCCAGAAAAAGGCAATTCTGCGTTCCTCCTCATAATGGCATTGCTTTAAACCTAAAACATTGCTGTAAAAACCGATCGATCTTTCTAAATCCTCTACGTAAATATGTGTTTCAAATAATCCTTTTATCATATGCTCAAGGTAGGGATATCTTACAAGTGCAAAAAATCATGTTTTTCGATATGGCCATCAATAAAATCGATGGTAAAATTATTCACCAGATTGGGTTACCAAAAATAACGCTGATGTATTAACTGCAAGAATCACATTGGAATGAATAAAAGGGTTTTAAAATACACAGGCAGATTTTTAATTGTTTTTATCGCATCGATTGGAATTTACTTCCTCATTGCTTTTTGCTGCTCGCGTATTACTATCAATGCAAATCCTACTAACTCAAAAGAATTTGCCATTTATATTATGACGAATGGAGTACATACCGATATTGTGGTCCCTGCGGTTACCGAACAAATAAACTGGACGAAGGTAATCAGTTATCAGCATACCTTGGAAGCCGATAGCACCTATCAATACCTGGCAATGGGCTGGGGCGATAAAAAATTCTATCTCGAAACACCTGAATTTTCAGATTTAAAGCTCAGCAATGGCTTAAGGGCAATTTCTGGATTGAGTACATCGGCAATACACACCACCTACTATAAAAATATCAGGGAAGATGCGAACTGTGTAAAAATCATGATTAGCAAAACACAATACCAGCAGCTGATCCGTTATATTTTAAATAGTTTTAAAAAAAATGAGGCAGGGCGTTTAATACGTGTCAAATCGAACATTCATTATGATATTGGCGATGCCTTTTATGAAGCAAAGGGTAGCTACAGTATTTTTAAAACCTGCAATACCTAGGCTAATGCCGCTTTAAAAAGCTGTGGACAACGCAGTTGTTTGTGGACGATATTTGATACCGGTATTTTTTTGAAGTATGAATAAACGATCACGGAGCGCACCGTAGTTGAGAACCCAAAGGCTCTGCGCAGTAAACCTACTATAGATCTCTCCATTCCGCCTTACTTCAGTCGAGATTACGAATTTCTCTTAATTAAACCTCAAATGCCCAGTTTAAAAAAGCAGGCATCACACTTTCCCAGGTAGGCACATTATGTTTACCGCCTACTTTTTCATAGTAGAAAACATGATCAGGCCTTTTGTAGCCTTTATTTAGGAGAATCTTAACCACATCAATGGTATCATCTATAGAATCGATAATCATATTTTTATTCCGGTCGGCCTTTTCATCTTCAGTTCCGGTCATTAACCAGAATTTCATATCGGGTTTGGTAGTGGCATTCTCAATTTTCGCATGCATAATACGGTCGGCATCCGTATATCCCTCATTCAAATCTTTTTTTCTCCACCAAAATGCGCCTGAAAAAACGCCAATCACATCGAAAGCAGAAGGATTATTCCAGGCAATATCAAACGCAGATAAACCGCCCAGAGAAAATCCTGCAAAACCCACTTTACCCATAATCGGCATCGCAATTTTCTTTTTAACAAAAGGCAAAAGTTCTTTGATCACAAAATCTGCATATAGGTTCGCTTTCGTACCTCGACCTTTAAAATCGGGCACACCTGCAACACCATATTCCATTAACCGATCTTCTGATGCTTTAATGGCCACAACAATTAATCTATGGTTTCTTTTGGCATGGTGTGCATCTTCCAAGATCCTGCTAAAATCCATTTTAGCTACATCTTGTCCATCATTTAATAAGAGAAGTTCTATTTTCTCATTCCCTAAAATACCTTCAGGTGTATAAATATCTATTTCTACCTCACGCTTTAAATAAGCTGAGGGTATTTTAAAGCTACAGGTATTAACTTTTACCGATAAAATTGTGGTGTACTTCATAATCAAAATCCCCTATCACACGGCTATCGCCTCAGAATTAGGGTGCAAAGGTACAAATCTCCATAAACTATTAATTACCATAGGTCAATTTTTACAATCCCCTCTTAAGTTGATTCATTTTACTGCTTAAACTATTCTTATTGTAGATTTTAATTTATACCTTAAATTATTCAATTTTTATTATGGTTAAAGAAGAACATAAGAAATGGTACAGCCAGAACTTAAGTGGCGAAATTGACATGCTCATCTTTGGTCACGGTGGCACCCCTATCCTACTGTTCCCAACGAGCATGGGTCGATATTTTGAAAACAAGGATTTTAAATTGATAGATTCTGTTGAGGGATTTATCAATGAAGGAAAAATTAAGATTTATTGTCCCGATGGCGTTGACAAATTGAGTTGGTACAACAAAAGTATTCATCCTGCAGACCGGGTTAAGAACCACATCTGGTACGACAAGTATTTATTGGAAGAGGTAGCACCGCTGGCCAGACACGAAACCGGACACCGTAAAATTATTACTGCTGGTTGTAGTTTCGGGGGCTATCATGCTGCAAATTTTGCTTTCCGGCATCCCTGGTTGGTTAGCCACATGTTCAGCATGAGTGGAGCTTTCGATATCTCTGGTCAGTTAGACGGCTTTTACAACGATGATGTTTATTTCAACAACCCGGTTGATTATCTGCTGAACAACAGTAACCCTGAATTGCATTATATGAAAATTGTTTTGGGGACAACCGATCGCGATATGTGCAGGCCGGACAATGAACGTTTATCGGAAATTCTCAGTAAAAAAGGAATTGATCATTGGCTGGATATCAGGCAAAATGCTGATCATGACTGGCCGATCTGGAGAGAGATGTTTCCGAATTATATTGCACAGCTATAGATTTAGTCCTGAGTCCATAGTCAATAAATTATAATCATCAAACAATTAACCGATTAACTAGTTAAGCAATTAACCATAATGCTTAAACAATTAAACTTAAAATATACCAATGAAAAAAATAGGGATTTTATTCGGACAGGAACGCTCTTTTCCTGAAGCTGTAATCGAAAGGATCAATCAAAAAGCAGACAAAGGCATCACTGCCGAAGCTGTTAAAATCGACAAAATATTTCAGAATGTGCCACTGGGTTATTCCGTAATCATTGATCGTATTTCACAAGATGTACCATTCTACCGAGCCTCGTTAAAAAATGCTGCAATTACCGGAACTGCCGTAATCAACAACCCATTTTGGTGGAGTGCCGATGAAAAATTTTTCAATAACGCGCTGGCCGAACAAATTGGTGTTCCTGTACCCAAAACAGCCTTAATCCCATCACGTGAGCATCCTACAGGTACTACTGGAGAATCGTTTTCGAACCTCACCATGCCTTTAGATTGGGATGCCATTTTCGAGTACACTGGTTTTCCTGCCTATATGAAACCTTACGATGGTGGTGGCTGGAGAGATGTTTATAAACTTCATGACAAAGAAGATTTTTTTGATAAACACAGTGGCACCCAACAGCTGGTAATGCTTTTACAGGAAGAAATCATTTTCGAAGAATATTTCAGGTGTTATTGCATCGGTGGTAAACATGTACGCATTATGCAGTACGATCCACGTAACCCGCATCATTTACGATATGCAACAGAAGGTAAATCACCAGATCCGAAATTGCTTAAAACAGTTGAGGAATACACCTTAAAATTATGCAAATACCTGGGGTACGATTTCAATACAGTTGAATTCGCGGTTCGTGATGGAGTGCCTATTGCAATCGATTTCTGTAACCCTGCTCCTGATGCAGATATTAAAAGTGTTGGTCAGGAGAATTTTGACTGGGTTGTAGAAACTACTGCCAATTATGCAATAGAAAGGGCTAAAGCACAAAAAGACGGACAAGATAATTTAACCTGGGGTGAATACATTAAATCGTCAGTTAATGGTGTACCATTAATAGCTAAAGTAGGATCAAATGTGACTAAAACAGTCGCGCCCAAGAAAGTTACCGCTACAGAAAAGGCTAAAACTGCAACAACAGAGAAAGCTCCTGCAAAGCCTAAAAAGGCAGCAGTAAAAAAATAATTGGGATTTAAATTCTAATCAATATTAACATGAATGAGTTTACGCTGGGCATAGAAGAAGAGTACATGGTAATAGATCCCGTTACCAGAGAGCTTACTTCGCACGACCAAAAAATTGTAGAAGCTGCCCAAAAAATTCACAAAGACCAGGTTAAAGCAGAAATGCACCAGGCAGTAGTAGAAGTAGGAACTGGTATTTGTAAAACCACCACAGAAGCGCGCAAAGAGATTTCTCAATTGCGTTACACTGTATCACAACTTGCCGGAGAACAGGGGTTGAGAATAGGTGCCGCCGGCACCCACCCCTTTTCGCATTGGGAAAAACAATTGATTACCGAGCATCCACGCTACAACGAAATCGTTAATGAGCTCCAGGAGGCCGCCCGCTCTAACCTTATTTTTGGGCTGCATGTACATGTAGGCTTCCAATCGCGCGAACTGGCCATTCATATTGCCAATCAGGTGAGGTATTTTTTACCGCACGTTTTTGCTTTATCAACCAATTCTCCATTCTGGGAATCAAGAAATACAGGTTACAAATCTTTCCGTACTAAAATATTCGATAAATTCCCACGTACAGGTATCCCTGATATTTTTAACAGCATTGAAGATTACGACAATTATGTAAAACTGCTCATCAAAACCAATTGCATGGATAATGCAAAGAAAATTTGGTGGGACATCCGCGTACATCCATTTTTTGACACCGTAGAGTTCAGAATATGCGATTGCCCCATGCTGATTGATGAAACCATGGCTTTTACTGCATTATTTCAGGCATTATGTGCTAAATTGTATAAACTGCGTTTGCAGAATATGGAGTTTATATCTTATTCAAGAGCATTAATCAACGAAAATAAATGGCGGGCTGCACGTTATGGGATTGATGGCAATCTGATCGATTTTGGTAAAGAAATGGAAGTTAACTGCCGGAACCTTGTTTTAGAATTACTGGATTTTGTTGATGACGTAGTGGATGATCTGGGCTGCCGCGAAGACATTAGTTATGTGCATAAAATCCTGGAACATGGAACCGGAGCAGACAGACAGTTGGCTGTTTACCAGCAAACTGGTAACTTTGAGGCAGTGGTAGATTATATTACTACCCAAACACTTATAGGAGCAAAGTAATTTTATAATGGATAAAAGAGCGTTGAAGGTAGCCGTTATTGATATGAATAATGGCGCACCTAATCAGGGTATGCGGGGAATTCAGGAAATTTTATCCCGTTTTAAAAATGAAAACAATATTGATTTAAGCTTTGATATTTTTGATTTAAGGCAAAAAGGAGAAATACCCGACATTGGTTACGATGCTTATATTTCTAGTGGCGGACCAGGGAGTCCGATTGAAAGTAAAGACGAAAAATGGGAAAATGATTTCTTTAATCTATTAGATCAGATAGAAGCTTTTAACAAAAAAAACAACGAAAGAAAAAAATACGCTTTTTTAATTTGCCATTCCTTCCAATTGGCTTGTAGAAAATATGAGTTGGGCAATGTAACCGAAAGACGGTCTAATGCTTTTGGGATTTTCCCGATTACACTGACCGAAGATGGAGAAAAAGATGAAATTTTTAATGGCATCACCAACCCTTTCTTTTCTGTTGATAGCCGCGATTGGCAGGTGATTGAACCCGATTTTGAAGCTTTTGAGCGGAACGGAGCGAAACTATTGGCCATTGAGAAAGAACGTAAACATGTTGATCTGGAACGTTGTATGATGTCGATCCGCTTTTCTGATGAAATCATCGGCACACAATTTCACCCAGAGGCCGACCCGGTAGGCATGAAAATGTACTTGCTTCAGGAAGAAAAGAAAAAAGCGATTGTTGACATGCACGGGGAGCAAAAATACCTCGATATGTTGAACAGTTTAGACGATCCGGCAAGGATTGTGCTTACGCAAAGTGTTATTTTACCTAATTTCTTACAAAAAGCAATTGGGAATTTGCAAAAAACAGTCGTCATTGCGAACTGAAGGAGCGGATTGAGCGAACGCGTGAAGCAATCTTTTTTGTTATAAAAAGATTTGCTTCGTTTCGATGAAAAATCTCAATGACGATTTTTTGTAGCAATAACGAAAACTATAAAAATCTATGATACCTGCCCAACGCCAAAAATATAACCAACAATTCACCAACGAAAAGTACCAAAACTTCCTCGCTCAACTGCAAAGTGGTTATCCTGAAATCCCTTTTCGGGTTGCAGAAACACCTATTTTTATTCCAAAAGCTTTAAAAGAAAAACTAATTGCAGCAGGAGAAGAAATTATAAGCCTCATTAAGCAACCTAACTTTAAGGTACTCACCCAAAAATCGATTCCAACAAATTGGAACGTGCCTAATGAAAATAAACAACCACACTTCTTAACTTTCGATTTCGGTATATGTAAAAACCAAGCCGGAGAACTTACACCTATGTTAATCGAAATGCAGGGATTTCCTTCCCTCTATGGCTTTCAACATCATCTGGGTAAAACTTTTAAAAGCAGCTTCGGCATAGATGATTCCGTAAATTATTTTTTAAACGGGTTTACCGAAGAAAAGTACATTAAGCTGCTTAAAGAAGTTATTATTGGCCAGCATGAAGCTGAAGAGGTGGCGCTAATGGATGTGGATGCCCCCAACCAGAAAACTGCCATAGATTTTTTCGTTACACAGAAAATGCTGGGAATCAAAATTCTGGCCCTGGAAGACATTAAAAAAGTAGGCAAACAGCTTTTTTACGAAGAAGACGGCAAAAATATCCAGTTGAAAAGAATATATAACCGCCTGATATTCGACGAAGTGGCCAATAACATCGGGATCTTTAAAAATAGTTTCGATCCACGTGAAGAACTGGATGTGGAATGGGTAACGCACCCCAACTGGTTCTATCGAATCAGTAAGTACACCTTGCCTTTCCTTAAAAGCGAATTTGTACCCGAAACACGTTTTTTAAACGAAATAGAAAAACTTCCAGCGGATTTAGAAAACTATGTGCTTAAACCCTTATTTTCTTTCGCCGGCATGGGCGTTATTATTGATGTGAGTGAAACAGATATTGCCAATATACCGGATCCTGAAAACTGGATTTTACAGCGGAAAGTAAATTATGAGCCTGCAGTACAGTCGCCTGATGGTGGTGTAAAAGCTGAAATCAGAATGATGTATTTATGGCCGGATGGTGGCGAACCCCAACTGTGCATTAATCTTGCTCGCCTTAGTCGTGGCAAAATGATCGGCGTACGCTACAATGCCGATTTCGATTGGGTTGGGGGCACTATAGGTTTTATGGAATAGTTCCTCGTTCTCACCACAAAGAGTGCCAAGGGAAGACGAAGATTATTTTATTTAACCAACGAGCGTACGGAGAAAAGGCACAGAGGATCACAAAGATAAAACCTTTCTTAAGCCGAGGTTCGTGTCTCCACTAACATAAATAATTATTAACTCAATAATCATTCGGACACGGATGGCACGGAAAACTACGCTAAGTAATATCCCTCCATGTTTTCTGTGAAGCAGTGGCAAAATAACTCAAAACTCGCTCTGTGTACTCCGTGTAAAATTCGGTTTTCTTTGTGGTAAAATACGAATCAATAATTTACATTCAACTGAACACCAAAACACTAAAAGCCCTTATATTTGCATTATGGATATTCAAACGATTTTAGTCTTTTTACTTTTTGCGGTAGCATTGGTATATGTTGGCCGTTTGGTGTTTAAATCTTTACAGGTAAAAAAAGATGGATGTGCTGGCAATTGCAAATGCGGTGTAGATTTTTCCGATATTAAGCCCATAAAAAAATAACACTCCACCATTATGATTCATCAGTTTCAAAAATACTTACAGGAAAAAATAGAGATAACTGATGAACAGTTCGAAAGCATATCGTCTGTTTTAAAGATTAAAAAATTCGAGAAAAACGAAATAGTTCAATATACCGGCGATAATTTCAAACACGGATATTTTGTAGGCAAAGGTTTGTTACGTGCCTATTCAATTGATGCAAAAGGTAAAGAACACATTCTTCAGTTCGCACCAGAAAACTGGTTGGTTTCCGACCGTAATAATATGAATAATGAGCCATCAATATTTTTTATTGATGCCATAGAAGCAACCGAAGCGGTGTTAATGCCTAACAATTTTATGGAAGAAGCGGCTAGGAAAGTACCATGCTTACAGCCAATGCAAATTAAACTACTTAACAATTCGATCCGCTTTATGCAGAAAAGAATTAACATGTTATTAAGTGCAACGGCGGAAGAAAGATACCTCGATTTCATAAAACTTTATCCTAACCTTACCCTCCGCGTGCCACAATGGATGATTGCCTCGTATCTCGGCATTACGCCCGAATCGCTAAGCCGTGTAAGAAAGGAACTGGCGAACAAACATTTCAGACCATCTTAATTTTGGATGAGTAAGTTTTGAATGAATGGTGCTGTTAATTCTAACCATTCAACATTCTCTCATTCTATTCTTCTCTCATTCAATTATTTCCAATTGCTCATTACTTACCATACATCAATATGTAGTAAAAACCTACGCTGTAATTTTGTGTTGTTAATATTAAACATCCTAAAAAACAAAAGATATGGCACAACAGAAATGGACATTAGATCCAACCCACAGCGAATTACAATTTAAAGTAAAACACTTAATGATTACTACTGTAACAGGTAGTTTAAAATCTTTCTCAGCAGAATTATTGTCTGAAGGTGATGAATTTGAAAATGCTGAGATTTCTTTTAAAGGTGATATAGGTTCGCTTGATACCGGAAATACTGACCGCGATAACCATTTAAAAAGTGGTGATTTTTTCGATGCTGAAAAATTTGCACACATTGAATTTAAATCCAGTTCAGTAGAAAAAGATGGCGGCGATTATATCGTTAAAGGTGATTTAACTATTAAGGGTGAAACTAAACCTGTAAAATTAACCGCAGAATTTGGCGGTATTGCTACCGATCCTTGGGGAAATACCAAAGCAGGGTTTACTTTAAGTGGAAAAATTAACCGCTCTGATTTTGGTTTAACCTGGAATGCTGCATTAGAAACTGGTGGCGTAATGGTAAGTGAAGAAGTTCGCATTTTAGGCGAATTACAGTTTGTGAAACAAGCATAGAGCAAAGGGAATTCAAGCATGGGGTCAATACTCCATGCCCTATGCACCATGCCTTATTTAACTTGAAGGTAATGGAAACAAAACAAATAGAAAAAGTACTAAAAGCTCCAGCGCCGCATATGGTTGGCGATGGGTTTAGAGTACACAATTTTTTTCCAAGCGGATATCAACTCAATATGAGTCCTTTTTTCTTAATGGATTATGGCTCAAAGATCGAATTTTCTGCAAGGAAAGAACCACGGGGCGTTGGCATTCACCCCCATCGGGGCTTCGAAACGGTAACGATTGCCTATCACGGCGCGGTTGCACATCATGACAGCTCTGGAAACAGCGGAGTGATTTATCCGGGAGATGTACAGTGGATGACTGCAGCAAGCGGTGTGTTACACAAAGAATATCATGAAACCAACTATAGCTTAGCCGGAGGTCCCTTTCAAATGGTTCAGCTTTGGGTTAACCTACCTGCAAAGGATAAAATGGGTAGACCGAACTATCAGGCTATTAAACAGTCCAACATGGCCCATTTTGACCTCCCGGAGAATGGAGGAAAAATTGAAATTATTGCAGGTAGTTATAATGGTATACAGGGCAATGCCAACACGTTTAGCCCCATAGAACTCTATAATGCACGGCTAAATAAAGGCGGTGAAGCTACTTTTAACTTCCCTGAAAATTTTAACACCGGATTTATGGTGATTGAGGGCTCGATTAAAATAAACGGGTCAGAAACCGCAATAGCAGATAATTTTGTCCACTTCAGCAACAAAGGTACAGAAATTAAGATCGAAGCTTTAGAAAACAGTGTAATTTTAGTTTTAAGCGGAGAACCAATCGACGAACCGATTGCTCAATACGGCCCCTTTTTAATGAATACTGAAGCCGAAATCCATCAAGCCATTGAAGATTATAACCAAGGTAGGTTTGGTTATTTAGAAGATTAAGTGATTCAAATAAATTATATTCTGAGCCGGCACTTTTTGGAATTTGTCGGCTTTTTTTGCGCCTTTATATTAAAGGATAGTCCAGTTGCCCCCTCTTAAGTAAAAAGAACTAAATAGATACTGAAACAAGTTATCAATGAGAGATTTAAATAGTAGGTCGTCATTTCCTGAAGCATAGCGAAATGGAGAAATCCTTGAACCATGTTAAAAGATTTTGCTTCGCAGAGCCTTCGGGTTCTCCGCTGCGGTCGAAATGACGATATCTCGGGAATTGTCGTTTTCTTAAAATCAGCTCGCAATTTATATTGATTTTAACGAAAGAGTTAGCCCAAATAATAACGAAATGCATTTTAATTTAGGTAAATTAACCTTACCTTTTTAAGAATGCAGAGATCTATAAAAGCCATATATTCACCTGAAAAATAGACAGGTAAATAGTATATTAGAGAAGGAACTAACGATTCAATCTCGCAGTGCTTAATTTTAATCATTCATCCAATCTTCATATTCGTTAGTGACATTTGATCAATAAATCAGAAAAGAAAAATGTCCGGAAAACAAATATTTCAAACTGAGACTAAAAGGCGCTGGCACGCATTTACATGGGTAAGCCGTACGTTTTTTTTAGTCTTCATTGTAGCAATCATCTGCGTAGCGTACACACTGTCTTCAGTGCAGGCACCCAATTTGCCTTTTATCAACACGAACACGCCATTAACACAAAAACAATTAGAGAAGTTAAAAAAATCGCAACGGTATAAAGATTTCACCATTGAAAAATCTAAGCTACAAAAGATCAAAAAAGATCGCGAACACCGCATTTTAACCCATCGTGGTAATAACAAGCGCATCAACATGGCTTTTTACGTTAGTTGGGCAGCAAGTAAAGAATCGTCAATATCAGATTTAAAACGCAACATCAGCCATTTGGATATGGTGGCAACAGAATCATTCTTTTTAAATGGTGATTCTATTGTAGATAAGGCAGATACTGCGGCCTTAAAGGTAATACATGCTGGCAAAAAATCGGCTCTTGCGGTGGTTTCAAATTATAATAAAGACCATTGGGATGGTGCAGCGGTAAGAAGGTTGTTAAATGATCAACCTGCCCAGCAAAAATTGATCTACGACCTAATAGCGATAACCAAAAAATATGGTTATAGTGGAATCAACATAGATTTTGAAGAGCTCAATCTCCAAAACAGCGACAGTTTTAACGCTTTTATGAGAAATCTATATACTCAGTTTCACGCCAAAAAACTGATTGTTTCACAGGATATTTCACCCGAAAATGACGACTATAAACCTGAGATCCTTCAAAAATACAACGATTACCTTGTATTAATGGCTTATGATCAGCATACCGAACAAAGTAATGCTGGTGATATTTCGCACCAGGAATGGGTAGAAGAAAAGCTTGATGACATCTGCAATAAAGTTGATGCCGATAAAGTAATACTTGCCTTGGCTTGCTATGGTTACGATTGGCCAAAAAACAGCATTGGGAAGCCCGTTACTTACGAGCAGGCGATGACAATGGCGGTTAATTATAAAAGTAAAATAAACTATAATCCAGCTTCTGCCAATTTAAACTATACTTATAATGATGGCAGTGGAATTAAACATGAAGTTTACTTTACCGATGCAGCAACCTATTTTAATTTAATCCGTAAAGCCGATGATTGGGATATTGCTGGTGTAGCCTTGTGGCGTTTAGGTTCGGAAGACAAACGTTTATGGTCATTTATCTCTAATGATCTTAGTCTGGACACATTAAAGAAAAAGCCATTCGATTTACGCAAAATTGCTTCATTAAATATGGGCGGGATCTCCTATTTAGGAGATGGCGAAATACTGGATCTCATTTCCACTCCCACACCGGGCAGTGTAAAATTTACTTTAAATAAAGAAAATTTCTCTATTGCCAATCAAAAGTATACCAGACTTCCAGAACAATACGTAATTAAAAGGTTTGGAGAGGCCGATAAAAAAATTGCTTTAACTTTTGATGATGGACCCGATCCAGTTTACACCCCGCAGGTGTTGAATATTTTGAAACGGGAAAAAGTGCCCGGCTGTTTCTTTGTAGTTGGCATTATGGCCGAAAAGAACATGGAATTATTAAGGCAGGAATATAATGATGGCTACGAAATTGGAAACCATACTTTTTTTCACCCAGATATGTCGGCTATTGGCCCCAGAAGGGTAAAATTTGAACTGAATGCAACCCGTAGGTTAATTGAAGCCGTTACCGGACACAGCACAATTTTGTTCCGTGCACCATTTAATGCTGATGCCGAGCCACAAAATATTTCTGAAATTTTACCGGTGGCGCAAAGCCGCAAGGAGAATTACATCAATATTGGAGAATATATCGATCCTGAAGATTGGGAGCCGGGTAAAACTGCCGATCAGATTTTTAACGAGGTGGTAAAACAGCAAGATAACGGCAATATCCTTTTACTGCATGACGCCGGAGGAAACCGTGAAGCTACTGTTGCAGCCTTACCACGAATTATAAAATTCTTTAAAGCTAAGGGCTATACCTTTACCACGGTGGGCGATTTAATGGGCAAAAAAAGGTCGGAACTCATGCCCGCAGTAAAATCTACCGCAAACAGCGGTTTTTCAGGGTCTGGCGATTACTTTTTTATCAATTTCTTTTATTACGGAAACATGATTTTAAATATCATATTTTCTGTTGCCATTGTACTTGCGATCTTAAGGACCATCTTTATTGCTTATTTAGCCATCAGACAGCGAAAAAGAGCAAAACGCAATGTGGGTAAATTAATCCAGCATCCTTCAGAGAAAGTAAGCATTATCATTCCGGCTTACAATGAAGAAGTTACTGCAGTTCAAACCATCAACAGTCTTTTAAAAACCACTTACCCTGATTTTGAATTGATTTTTGTTGACGATGGATCAAAAGATAAAACCTTTGAAATCATTAATGAACACTTTGGCCATCACCCTCAGGTAAAGGTTTTCCGCAAAGAAAATGGAGGCAAAGCATCTGCATTAAATTATGGTATATCAAAAGCTAGTGCTGAATTTGTAGTCTGTATTGATGCCGATACGCAACTAAAAGACGATGCAGTTACGGAACTGATGCGCTATTTCTATAACGATAAAATAGCTGCCGTAGCCGGAACAGTGAAAGTTGGAAATACGAACAACATCATTACCAAATGGCAATCAATTGAATATATCACCGCTCAAAATATGGATAGAAGGGCATTTGATTTACTAAATACGATTACTGTTGTGCCAGGAGCAATAGGCGCTTTTAGAAAAAATGTAATCCTTGAGATCGGTGGTTTTACCATAGATACCCTGGCTGAAGATTGTGATTTGACCATGCGTATTTTAAAGGCAGGGTACAAAGTTAAAAACTGTGATCGTGCAATTGCCTATACAGAAGCACCAGAAACGGTAAATATGCTCCTTAAACAACGTTTCCGTTGGAGTTTTGGAGTAATGCAAAGTTTTTGGAAAAACAGAAAAACATTGCTAAACAAGAAGTATGGCTATTTTGGAATGGTAGGGATGCCAAATATCTTGATCTATCAGATTATTTTGCCATTATTTTCGCCCCTTGCCGATCTTTTTATGCTTATTTCTTTAATCAGCGGCCTCTTTTCACTAAGTGCTATTAATAACTTAACGCTAACCGGATTTTCAGGAATTTTAAGCCTTCATAATGGTTTTGGCCAGGTACTCTTCTATTACATTATCTTCATTTTCGTTGATATGATCTTTGCGGCAATTGCTTTCCGGATGGAGAAAGAAAAGTATACCAATTTACTTTACATTTTCCCTCAGCGTTTTTTCTGGAGACAATTAATGTATGTGGTGTTATTCCGTTCGTTCAGGAAAGCAATAAAAGGCGAACTGGAAACCTGGGGTACCATAAAAAGAACAGGAAATGTTAAGGAACAGATAGCGTAATACAATCCGGCCCTTTAAAAGAAGTTAAGTTTTAAGTAGCCAATGTGTTATAAAAAACTTGACTTCTTTGGCTAACCAATCTCCATTTCCCTTCAAGATGTATTCTTAACCATGCTTATTGCCGGAACATAGGATAGGCTGACAGCAGTTGTTTTTTAAGGAAAGATAAATTTATGAGCGTATTTCAGTATTTCTCCTGCACCATCTGAGAACAGCAGCTTTTATTTTTCGATTAAGCAAACCGCATAAGAAACAACACCCTCTTCTCTACCGATAAAGCCCATTTGCTCATTGGTAGTTGCTTTTATTGAAATATCTTCGGTAGAAATTCCAATAGCATCAGCAATGTTTTGTTGCATGGCAGGAATATGTGGGTTAATTTTTGGCGCTTCTAGACAAAGCATGGCATCTATATTTCCAATCCTCCAACCTTTTTCAGCCAGTAATTTAACGGTTTCTTTCAACAGGATTAAGCTACTAATGCCTCTCCACCTGTCATCTGTATTTTTAAAATGAAAACCGATATCGCGTAAATTGGCCGCCCCTAACAGTGCGTCGCAAATGGCATGAAGTAAAACATCAGCGTCAGAATGTCCAAAAGCACCCTTGTGATGATCTAATGTAACACCTCCAACAACAAAAGGATGCTGATCTTTTAATTGATGCACATCAAATCCGAAACCTACTCTAATTTTCATGTTTATTTGCTTTAATCTTTTTTATCTCTTGCTTTTATTTTCGCCAAAGTTAAACAATAGACCAAAACGTAGGGTATTTGCAAGTGGACTAGTCTGTGCATTTGCAATTAAATAAGAGAAATCGATGTTAAAAACATTGTATTTTAACCCAATTCCTAAGGTAAAATAACGGCTATCGCCCTTCATCGGACTCTGATAGTTGTATCCTGCCCTAACTGCAAACTGTTGATTGTACCAGTATTCAAGACCTGTTGAGATTCCGACTTCCTTCAGTTCTTCGCTAAAACCACCCGGTGCATCACTAAACGAACCGAAAATTCCGGCGGGAACCGAACGGTTCGGATCTTTTCCTCTTACGATGTTATTGTTAGAATCGTATATAGGTTGGGTTGGTACCAGCAATTTGTTAAAATCAAGCGCAAAGGTTAAAGTGCTGAAATCGTCTACAGTAAATGTAGATGCACCTCCGATTTTAAAATTGGTAGGTAAAAAGAAGTTCTCTCCACCATCAGAATAGCTCATTTTTGTTCCGATGTTGGAAATATTAGCACCAGCTGAAAGAATAGCCTGTTTACCAAACAATGTTGTGGCTGTTTTATACAAACCAGAAACATCAACAGCTACTGCATTTCCACTACGCACCTGCCCTGAAGATGAAAACTGACCGGAAGCTAAATTTGAATAGATATATCTTAATGAGGTTCCCAGTGAAAATTCTTTACCAAAATTACGTGCAAAAGAAACATCAAAAGCCAATTCATTAGGATTGGAGATCCCAAGATCCTGTTGGTTAATGTCTGTAAGCTGAATGGAGCCTAGAGAAAAATATCTTAAAGATGCGCCAATCGTATTGCGGTCATCCAATTTATAAAAACCACTTAAATAAGCGAGATTAATATCAGGAACCAAACTTTTTAACCATGGGCTATAAGACACTGAAAAACCATAAGGTTTATCTAAAAAAGCAAGTTTAGAAGCATTAATACTAGCTGAATTTACGTCTCCTGCAACGGCCACACCGGCATCGCCCATTGCACCGGCACGGGCATCGGGTGTAATAAGCAGAAATGGAACTGCTGTTACAATGTTGTTTGCCTCGCTACCATTTGTTTGCGTATTGCCTATGGTTACCTGGGCATTTGTTTTACCAAACACCAAGGCCATTGAGAGTGCAGAAAAAGCAAGTTTGCTGATGTACTTGAAATTCATCCTTTAAAGGTACGTAATTTTAGATCTTGGCATTTAGCAATAACTGGAGAATACATCAGTAACGTAAAACCAAAACTTATATTTCACCAAATTACGAATTCTATGATTATTTACTAATTAAACCTACGATTTTTACATATGGGTGTTACTGCAAAACTGTAAGTATAAAACTAATAGCCATTTAACAAAACAATTAATACATATTTTTCAGATTCTATATCTTTTTTTGCTGATTTGCGCCATTAATCGCGACTAAGCAATAAACCAAAAATGGATAATTTTGAGAATCACTATCAAAATGTTAGTGTATTATATTTGCCTACCAGTTATTATACCTTAATCTAACTCATATAAATAAGCTATATTTCTTCTCCAATTTTATTCAGATTATAAAGTTGTAAATTTCACCTGTAAACAGATTTTATTGACTACTAAAACAATGTACAATTTTGGTTTAAAAATTTTATCTCGCTTATTTATAATTCTTTAGCAAGAATTTCGTTTAAAAGGAAAACAGGCATCATAATATAAAAAAGATATGTTAAGGCTTAAAAATATAATCAATATTTTATTCTCATATTATTTATATATTCATTTATAATTGTTTAATTTTATCTCTTGAATCCCTACAGGGCAGATATTCCATCATTTACTATATGAAAAAACTATTACTATATTCTTTTACTTGTTTATCATTAGCCGCCTTGCTTTCTGGTTGTAGCTCGAAAAGCGGGAGTTCCAGCAAAACAGGTATTCCTTATGCCGATAGGAAAAGTAAAAACAACCAGTCTGGTGCTTTTGCGGTGGCTACCCAATATAAAAGAGCACCAGGTCCTGGTTTAATTCCAATTGAGGGCGGAGTTTTAGTAGTGGGTGGTAGTGCTATCGAAGTACCAGGAGTTGAGCCAAGTATCTACAATTATAAAAGACAGGTTACGGTTCCATCATTTTATATGGATGAAACTGAAGTATCGAATACCGATTGGTTAGAATACTTACACTGGATTAGATATAACTTCCCTGAAGACCGTGAATATTATTACAATGAACTTCCTGACACGTTGGTTTGGCGACAGGCTTTATCATATAACGAACCTTATGTGGACAATTATTTAAGGCATCCGGCTTATCGTGATTATCCTGTGGTGGGTGTGTCTTGGGAACAAGCTTCCCGCTATTGTGAATGGAGAACTTCCAGGGCAAACGAATTTATTTTACGCGAAAAAGGAATCTTAACTGATTATAGAACATTAGCTGGGAACGGAAGAGGAAACACTCCAACTACGGCAGCTACACCTAGGCCTGATAAGCCATATAACGATGCAGCATACCAAAACGGCCAATATAATGACATAGGTAAAAATGCTCCTATTGATTATAATACCAAATCTGGTGCAGCGACGTCAACTGCAGGCGGAACAACAGCCGCAGCAACTGGAGGCAGAAACAATCAACCTAGAAGAACTGCTACATTAGAAGATGGTGTAATTATGCAACCTTACCGTTTACCAACAGAAGCCGAATGGGAATATGCAGCTTTAGGTTTGATTGGCAACACGGAATATGAGAACATTAACCAGAATAAAATCTATCCGTGGAATGGTTTAGGCGTGAGTTCAGCCAAAAAGAAAACAAGAGGTATGATTCAGGCCAACTTTAAAAGAGCACCTGGAGATTACATGGGGGTTGGCGGTTCATTGAATGATAAGGGAGATTTAACAGTTCCGGTGATTCAGTACGCACCAAACGATTTTGGTTTATATAACATGGCCGGTAATGTTAATGAGTGGGTTAATGATGTTTACAGAACGGCTACATTTACCGATGCTGATGCATTTAACCCTTATCGTGGTAACTATTTCACAAACAAGAAATTAGAAGACTCACAAACTGGGAAAATTGCATTAGATAAATATGGTAATCCGATTAAGGAAAACGCATACGCTGGAAGAAAACAAACCTGGGCAGAAAAACAGGCACAGGCTAAACGTTCTGATTCGATTTCTAAATCAACCGATCCACAATCGCCAGTAGCATCTAGCAGTTATCAAGCCGATCAAAGAGGCTATCGTGATAGACAAAATACTTTATTAAATGAAGAAGGTGTAACGCTTGTAAACGATAAATCCAGGGTTTATAAAGGCGGTTCCTGGAATGATATGGCCTATTGGTTAAACCCAGCAACACGTCGCTTTATGCAACAGGATGAATCATCTGCTGAAGTGGGCTTCCGTTGTGCCATGACCATGCTTGGTGCTCCAGAAATTAGTACCGCAGGCAAAAGAAGTTTTAAAAACCCTCCACAAAAGCCTTACAGGGTTAGCAGAGGTAAATAAAAGAAAAGTCCCGACATCAAATCGGGACTTTTTTATGCGCTATATTTTGGTAATCTAACTTGAATAATTCAAACGAAACTCGTCATCTCCTGAAACGCAGTGGAATGGAGAGATCTATCTAGACAGATTTAGTTTCGCTGAGCACTTTGTGGTTCTCAACTGCGTTGCACTCCACTTCTATTCTTTTATATAGACGGATCGTCATGCTGAATATTTCAGCAGCTTTCCTGCTTGAAAGGCCCTGAAATAAATTCAGGGTGACGATACCAATTAATATCTTTGTAATAAAACACGAGCTACCTAAACTGAACCAAAATCTGGTTTTTCTCTACTTTATCTCCCTGTTTAATCAATATCTTTTTAACCACGCCGTCTGTTGATGATTTTAAGATATTTTCCATTTTCATTGCTTCCAACACCAAAAGGTTATCACCTTTCTTTACTTCAGCGTTTTCTTCAACCAAAACCTTTAATACCAAACCAGGCATGGGTGCTTTAATTTCTAAAATTTTATTAGCTGCTAAACTATCCAGACCAAGTTCTTTTAATAAAACATCAAACTGATCTTCAATACTGATTTGATAAATATTACCATTTACCTTTACTTTACAGTTTTTTTCAGCTCTATTTATTTCAACAAGTTCTGTGCTAAAAGACCTGTTTTGGTATAGCACATGCATATTGTTATGTCCAAACGTACTTAGATCAAGTTGAACCTGCGCTCCATTTACCAACAAAGCTGAATCCTTATTCTCAACCTCAAATAAAAACTGATCGTTTATTTTTACTTTATACATAACTTATTGAGTTAAAGCATACTGAACTAAATTAGCTCCCATTTTAAGCGCTTTTGTCCGCGTTTCTTGAGTATCTTCAGGATAAGTACCAAAATCTTCCCAACCATTACCCAAATCGCACTCGTAGGTGTAATAACAAACTACTCTTCCCTTGTAAATCAAAGCAAATCCTTGCGGACGTTTATTATCATGCTCATGGATTTTTGGCAAGCCTCCAGGAAACTTAAACTTCTGATTATAAATGGCGTGGTTGGCAGGCAATTCGACAAAACTAAGTTCCGGAAATACCTTTTTCATTTGTGGCCTGATAAATTTATCTAAGCCATAATTGTCGTCTATATGAAGAAATCCTCCACCAGTAAGGTATTGCCTTAAATTTTTAATTTCCTGCTCACTAAAAACGACGTTTCCATGGCCAGTCATATAAATAAAGGGAAAATTGAAAATCTCTTTTGAGCCTACTTCTACTATGCTTTCGTCAGCATAAAAATTAGTCTTCAGATTGGCATTGCAGTATGCAATTAAATTGGGTAAAGCTGTTCTGTCTGCATACCAATCGCCACCACCGCTATACTTTAATTTGGCCATACGGTAAGTTGGTGGAAGGAAAGCGAAAAGCATAAAACATAAAGCTAAAAGACCAAAGCTAAAAGCCAATGTCAAGAATTTCGGAAACTGAAAACTGGAAATTGAAAACTTCAAACTGATTATCGGTTAAGGTAATTGACTTCAAAACAAACAGATAAAGCAGCGGTTTCTGTGCGTAATCTGTTATCACCTAAAGTTAATGCTTTAAAGCCTTTGTTCAAAGCTAAATTAACTTCATCTGGCGTAAAATCTCCTTCGGGACCAATAAGAATTAAATATTTTTGATGTGGAGCTACAAGTTTGGAAATATATTGTTTTTCTCCATTATCTATACAATGCGCAATTAGTTTATTGCCCTCAAATGGTTCTTTTAAAAAAGCATCAAAAGCAATGGCATCATTTAATTTGGGGTGATAAGCTTTAATGGACTGTTTTACTGCAGAAGTGATTACTTTATTGAGGCGGTCTTCTTTAACCACCCTACGTTCTGATCGATCGGTAATAATTGGAGTAATCTCATCAATGCCCAATTCTGTGGCTTTTTCTAAAAACCATTCAATACGGTCGATATTTTTAGTTGGTGCAACAGCAATGTGTAAGTAATGATTTCTTTTATGAAACTGCGTTTCTATTTTTAAAATGGATAAAGAAACCTTTTTTGGATTATCGGAGGTGATTTCAGCAGTATAAAAGCCACCTTTACCGTCAACTAAGTTAACAATTGAGCCAGTAGCAAGTCGAAGCACCCTAACGCAATGTTTACTCTCTTCTTCGTTTAGTGTGTAAGTATTTTGGGTTATATCAGGTGTATAAAAAATATGCATAGTTGAAATTAATGATTATCAACCATATCCGCTTTATTGATCACCAATTCTAATTTAATGGTTTCTATGTTCTGTTCTGTCTTTTTAAGGATGGTAAATAGATAACCATATGATTCGTTGCTTTCACCAACCTCGGGAATACGTTCAAAAACGTGAGAAACTAATCCACCAACAGTATCAAAGTCTTCATCCTCAGGCAAATCATGAGGTAGATGTTCATTCACATCATATACGGTAGCAAAAGCATTTACGATAAACTCATTATCAGAAACCTTTTCCACCAATGGTTTTTCTTCATCATATTCATCCTGTATTTCCCCCACAAGCTCTTCTACAATGTCTTCGAGGGTAACCATACCTGCAGTACCACCAAACTCATCTAATACGATAGCAATCTGTATGCGATTGCTTTGCAGTTCGCTCATCAGATCGTTAATCTTTTTAGTTTCGGTAACGAAATATGGTTTTCTGATGATATCATTTAATGTCCAATGCTGGTTACCCGCTGCAACCAGTGGTAAAATGTCTTTCGCATGAATAATCCCAACAATTTTATCCATAATTTCATCGTAAACAGGCAAACGCGAATAGCCTTCTTTTATAATGGTATCAATTACTTCCTCTTTAGGAGAAGTAAGCTCAATACCGGAAATTTTGGTTCTTGGCACCATGATATTCTTAACCACGCGCTCGTTAAAATCGAATACGTTTTTAATCAGTTCATGTTCATTATTGTCCAATGCACCGCTTTCCTTACCCTGATCTAGCAAATATTGTAGTTCTTCAGTACTATGGATTGATTCGTGACCACCTGAAGTATCAATACCAAAAGGTTTAAGGATTATTGCCGCCAAACTGTTCAATGTCCAAATGGCTGGCCGTAATACCACGTAAAATATCTGAAGGGGAATGGCAACGAAAAGTGTTGTTGCCACTGGTCTTTGAATAGCGAACGATTTAGGAGCGAGCTCACCAAATACAATATGCATAATGGTAATAAGCGAAAAAGCTACGATTGTAGATGCGGTATGGATTGAAGCATCGCTTAACCCCCATTGTAAGCTATCGAAAAGATTTTTAAAGATGGTATGCATAACGCCTTCACCTACCCAACCAAGGCCAAGAGATGCAAGCGTTATACCTAGCTGTGTGGCGGCCAAATATCCGTCAAGATTGTGGATAATTCCTTTGGCCATTTTGCCAACACGGCTGCCTGTTTTTGCCTTAATCTCGATTTGTGATGCGCGGACCTTTACAATTGCAAACTCTGCTGCAACAAAAAAACCGTTAAGCAGCACCAAAAATAATGCAAAGAATAATCGCCAGCCAACAGAACCTGTATCAGGTTCTTGTAAAGCAGCCAAAACTACGTTTGTGGGCAGGATTGCACTTAACTCAAAATTTAAAAACAAACATACCGTGGGTAAATCCATTAAGCCAATTCTCTAAATGTTGTGTTATAAAGTTCTATGCTTTCTTTAATTACTTTATGCGCATAACGAACACCAAGTAAATGTTCGATC
>Ga0065714_10064491_pt1 | contig 50283 bp, 39 predicted proteins | sample MisRhiReplicate2_FD_59101 | JGI IMG/M metagenome (GOLD analysis project Ga0065714, IMG submission 59101) | Miscanthus rhizosphere microbial communities from Kellogg Biological Station, MSU, sample Rhizosphere Soil Replicate 2: eDNA_1 v2... | ecosystem: Host-associated > Plants > Roots >...
CAATAACACAGCGAATATAGAATTAGTTTTTTAATTTCGTTCTGTAAATAATTTATTTCGCTTTGAATAAGACTTACCTAAAACTTACCTTAGACCTTGATTTTATACTAATTGCGATCACAGCACCCCTGAAAGACTATGTGCTTTGCCACAAAATTAATACCCGGTTAAATACACAATTTGAAAAAATAGAAGACCATGAAATATTTTTTAATATTGATGAACCAGCCTGGTCTTTCTCTAAATATTACTTTTTTGTAGAGCAAGGCGAGGTAGAATACTACCTAATTTGCAATAAAAGCAGCGATGGCTTTCTAATTCCAGAGATGAGCAAAGTCGATTTTTTTATTATTATTAAAGAATTTATTGACAAGGAAGATTTGGATTATTTAATTAACGGATTGAATAAACTGCCTGATATACAGGTGGCTGCAAAGATAGATCCAACAAAATTAAGGAGTCGTGAGAATTTGGTAATATAAAAATTATATACATGGTGTATTAAATACACTATATTTGACGGTTACAAACAAAGAACAAAAAAACAAAATATATAAAATTTAATGCAGTTTGATTATTTTAGATAATAATTTTGCTTTCTTAAACTGCATTGCTAAAATCAATTAATAAATGAAACCTTTTCATTCGAGAACTAAAATTGTTGCCACGCTTGGGCCTGCATCAGCAAAACCAGATGTATTATATAGTATGTTTAACGCAGGTTTAGATGTTTGCCGTCTAAATTTTTCACACGGATCACAAGCAGATCACCAAGCTGTTTTGGATACCATCCGCGATTTAAACAAAAAATACGAATATAATGTAGGTATCCTTGCCGATTTACAGGGCCCTAAAATCCGTATTGGTTTAGTAAAAGAAGGTGGTATTAACCTGATTAATGGTAAAACTACTGTAATTACAACTAACGAATGTATTGGTAACGAAGAACGTATTTACATTACTTATCAAAATTTTCCTCAGGATGTTCAGGCTGGAGAAATTATCCTTTTAGATGATGGAAAGCTTCAGATGAAAGTGATTTCTACCAATTTAAAAGATGAAGTAGTTTGTGAGGTTGTTCACGGTGGAATTTTAACCTCTAGAAAAGGTGTTAACCTGCCAAATACTAAAGTTTCTATTCCTTCATTAACCCCGGAAGATCGAGAAAACTTAGAATTTGTTTTAGAGAACGATGTAGAATGGATTGGCTTATCTTTCGTGCGTAAGGCTGAAGATATTATCGAACTTAAAAAAATTATTGCTGAACGTGGTAAAACTGCCCGTGTAATTGCTAAAATAGAAAAACCTGAAGCTATTGCCAATATTGATGAAATTATTGCAGTAACCGACGGTATAATGGTTGCCCGTGGTGATTTGGGTGTGGAATGTCCGATGGAAGAAGTACCATTGTTACAGAAGATGATTGTTGCTAAATGTAGGGCAGCTTCAAAACCAGTAATTGTGGCTACCCAGATGTTAGAAAGTATGATCACTACACCGCGCCCAACACGTGCAGAGGTAAATGATGTGGCTAACTCTGTTTTGGATGGTGCTGATGCAGTAATGCTAAGTGGCGAAACTTCAGTTGGAGAATTCCCGCTGATCGTTATCGAAACCATGCAAAAAATTATCCAGAACATTGAGCAAAACAACTATCCTTTCAATCCTGATAAGTTTTTAAAACCAAAATCTCCGTCTTTCTTAAGCGATGCGATTTGCGATTCGGCTTGTTTCTTAGCGAAACAAACTAACGCTGTTGGTATTGTTTCTATGACTTTGAGTGGTTATACTGCTTTTGAAATTTCTAGTCACCGTCCGGAGGCATTAACCTTTATTTTTACCAGCAACAGGGCTTTACTAAATGCAGTAAGTTTGCTTTGGGGCGTTAGAGGTTTCTACTACGATAAGTGGGAAAGCACCGATAACACCATCATTGAGGTGAACGAATTCTTAAAAAGCAAAAAATTGGTTAAACAAGGCGATATCGTAATCAATACCGCTGCTATCCCGATGGAAGCAAAAGGAAAAACCAATATGTTAAAAATTACAGTTATAGATTAGTTTCTAGTATTATATGTAAAAATGCTCCCGATTTTTAACCGGGAGCATTTTTTTTATCAATAAAAAATATACTTTTGCAATCCAACACGGAGAGGTGTCAGAGTGGTCGATCGAGCACGCTTGGAAAGCGTGTGTACTGCAAGGTACCGCGGGTTCGAATCCCGCCCTCTCCGCTTGAACAATCTATATCGTTAATATAGGATTTGTTATCATAACCCTATTTAAGTACCTCCATAACTCCGGCTAAAATGTTTCGATACTTTACAAGCTTCGATTTTAGCGTAGAATATTCTTTAATACAGCTTAGTCCTTCAGTTAAAAGCCTGACGAAATTCCAGCGGCGATAAATTTGTCTTCTTTTTAAATAACGTGCTGAAAGATTGTGCATGTTCAAAGCCCATGGCGTAGGCGATCTCGCTGACTGAAAGATTCGTCGTGGAAAGTTTTTCCTTGGCTTTTGCAATTAGTTTTTCATGAATATGCTGCTGTGTGTTCTGCCCCGTATGAACCCGAAGAAGGTCACTCAGATAGTTTGGGGACAGGTTCATCTGCGCAGCAATATAGTGTACCGTGAGCAAACTTTGTACTTCGCTGTTAAAGTAGTCGTCTATCAACTGCTCAAATCTGGTCAGAAGTGCTAAATTATTATTCTTTCGGGTTAAAAACTGACGCTCGTAAAAACGGTTGGAGTATTTTAGGAGGCTCTCTATCTGCGTCAGAATAATCTCCTGAGTATGTTTATCGATATGCTGGCACTCCTTATCAATTTTATGGAGGATCGTGATCAAGTCATCCTCTTCCTCTGCCGACAGGTATAGTGCTTCGTTAACCGCGTAATCGAAAAAACCGTATTGATGAATGCTATTCGCAAGTGTATGCTGTAACAGAAAGTCCGGGTGAAAGATCAGGAGATAACCAGACCCGCATTCCGTATTTTGTAGGTCTAGTTGTTGCACCTGGTTGGGCGCGGTGAAACTCAATACACCTTTATCATAATCATAATGTTGCTGCCCGTACCTGATCTTGCCTTTGGCATCGCGTTTAAGCGCCACGCAATAAAAGCGGTTAACGAAACCTTTCCAGATTTCATCTTCCAAAAAAATACTTTCCGCCAGGTTGATCACGCTCACCAGCGGGTGGCGGGGTTCTGGCAACGACAGCAATCGGTGAAATTCTGATATCGAATTAATCGCGTTCATAACCAAAATTAGTCAATTAAACCCATACTAAACTCATCATAGGGCGCGCCGGTATCTGTCCCCAATGGGACGATGCTTTCCAGTTGCGAAAGATCTGCCGCCGTCAGCTCAATGGTTGTTGATGCGATGTTTTGTTCCAGGTACTTTCTACGCTTCGTTCCCGGAATTGGTAAAATCCCCTTGCTCATGATCCAGGCCAAAGCCAGCTGCGAAGACGTGACGTTTTTTGCTTCGGCCATGGCTTCAATCGCTTTAACCAATTCAATATTCCGATTAAACATTTCACCCTGGAAACGTGGAATCGACCTGCGGAAATCGTTCTCTTCCAGGTCATTGATGCTTTTGATCTGCCCTGATAAAAAACCACGGCCTAATGGGGAGTAAGCTACAAAGCCAATTCCCAATTCTTTTAACGTGGTTAATACTCCGCGCTCTTCCACTGTCCGTTCAAATAAAGAATATTCGCTTTGTACAGCGGTAATCGGATGCACGGCATGTGCCCGCCTAACTGTCTCAGACGATACTTCTGACAAACCGATATAACCTATCTTACCTTCCTTAACCAGCTCGGCCATGGCTTCAACTGTTTCCTCAATTGGCGTGTTTTTATCCAGGCGGTGCAGGTAATACAGATCGATGTAATCGGTATTAAGATTCTTTAGAGAACGCTCTAAAGATTTTTTTACGTAATCTTTTTTGCCATTGATGGCCCAGGTTACTTTATTGTTGTCGTCTATTTCCCAGCCAAACTTGGTGGCCAAGATATATTGGTTGCGTTTACCGCTGATTGCCTTAGCAATGAGCTGTTCATTTTTCAGCGGCCCGTACAGATCGGCAGTATCCAAGAAATTGCCGCCCAACTCGAGTGAACGGTGAATGGTCGCGATGGCTTCCTGCTCATCCGCAGGGCCATACATGTGTGCTTCTTCAAAACCCGTCATACCCATACAGCCCAGCCCGATCTCAGGTACAACCAAACCCTGGTCGCCCAATGCCGTTTGTTTTATTTCCATAATCCAAAGATCAGCAAGCTAAATTGCGCTGATGTATGCAAATCCCTGAAGTTTGTAAGCAAAGCAAGGAATATTTTTTTAATGGCTATAAAGTTTTGTTTAGTTTTAAGGATAGCGCCAAAGCTGTAGCCATACAGCGTTTAAATAATAGTTCAAAAAGATTGTTCGATTTGAATACCTTTTCGCTTCTCACTATAATATTGGAGGTAAAAGCAGCCATTTTGTATCATGATTAATACCAATCATTTGCCAAAACAGTCTTATTTTTATCGCAAGATTAACTAACATGATGAATAAATATTGGCTCACTGTAACGGCTTGTACTTTGGCCATTACAGCAAATGCTCAGCAAAAAGCTTTAACCGTTAAAGATTATGAAAGAGCGGAAAGTTTTATGAGCTACAACACAGCAAAGTATATCGACCATGCTAATGTGCAGCCAAACTGGCTGGAAGGTGATAAATTTTGGTACAGCACTAAAATCAATGGCACTGAACAGACTTTTTTGGTAGACCCGGGGAAGAAAACAAAAGTTTTAACAACCGATTATAAAGGTAGCGTAGCGCCATCACGTCGCGGGCTTAGCTGGAATGAAGTGTCATCTCCTGATGGGAAAAAAGCGATATTAATTAAAGAGTATAACCTCTTTGTTAAAGATTTGGCTACAGGAAAATTGACCCAATTGACCACTGACGGTATTAAAGATTACGGTTATGCCACTGATAATGCGGGTTGGAAACATAGCGATGCGCCAATTTTGCGCTGGTCGCCCGATTCGAAAAAGATAGCCACTTTTCAGCAAGATCAGCGGAATTCTAAAGATATGTACCTGGTAACCACTAATGTAGGCGCGCCGGTACTAAAAGCCTGGAAATATCCTTTGCCTGGCGATAAACAGATTGCAACAATTAGAAGAGTTGTAATAGATGTAGAAGACGCGAAAATGGTTTCGCTAAACATTCCTGCTGATCAACATCGTGCAACCTTAAGTGATGATATTTCAAGTAGTGGCACTTTTGATGATATTGATTGGAAAGCTGATGGTACCGAAGTGGCATTTGTGTCTACTTCCCGTGATCATAAAAATGAAAAATTTCGCATCGCCAATACCACAACAGGTGCCGTTCGAGAAGTTTTCGAAGAAACCGTAAAAACACAGTACGAATCTGGTCAGGGTACCATCAACTGGCGTTATCTTCCTGCCTCAAAAGAAATCATCTGGTATTCGGAAAGGGATAACTGGGGACATCTGTATTTATATGATTCCAGTAATGGAAAATTGAAAAATCAGATTACCACAGGCGATTTTGTAGTTACACGATTGATTAAAGTTGACGAAAAGGCACGTACACTTTATTTCTTTGCCAATGGCCGCGAAAAAGGTAATCCTTATTTCAGTTACCTGTATAAAATTGGCTTCGATGGTAAAAATTTAACCCTTTTAACACCAGAAGCTGGTAATCACCAGGTTGTATTTTCTCCATCTTTTGAATATTTTGTTGATAGTTACTCTCAGCCTGATGTTCCTGCAGTTACCGTTTTAAGAAGTATCAACGGTAAACTGATCAATACTATAGAAAAAACAGATGTTTCTAGGTTAACTGCTACAGGTTGGAAAGCGCCCATTCCGATTTCGGTGAAAGCAAAGGATGGTAAAACCGATATTTATGGTCTGGTTTTTACACCAACAAAAATGGATGCCAATCAAAAATATCCCGTTATCGATTATATTTATCCAGGTCCACAGGGTGGTAGTGTAGGCAGCTGGGCATTTGCATCTTCACGTGGCGATAATCAGGCCTTGGCTGAACTGGGTTTTATCGTTGTGGTAATAGAGGGAACCAGTAACCCTGACCGTTCTAAAAGTTTCCACGATATGAGTTACGGAAATATGGCCGAGAATACCTTGCCTGATCAGATTGCAGCCATCAGGCAGCTTTCAGCAAAATTCCCTATTGACACTACAAAAGTTGGTATCTGGGGCCATTCTGGTGGTGGTTTTGCCACTGCTGCTGCGATGTTTCGTTACCCTGATTTCTTCAAAGTAGGCATTTCTGAATCAGGTAATCATGATAATAGAAATTACGAGGATGATTGGGGCGAGCGTTACAATGGTTTGGTCGAAAATTCGGATTATGAAGCGCAGGCCAACCAGAATTATGCTAAAAACCTAAAGGGAAAATTGATGTTGGTACACGGTATGATGGATGATAACGTGCCGCCATACAATACACTATTGGTGGTAGAGGCATTGGAAAAAGCAAATAAATCTTTCGACCTGGTTATTTTTCCGAACAGTGCACATGGTTACGGCGTTTATTCGCCATACATGATGCGCCGCCGGTGGGATTACTTTGTGCAAAATCTTTTAGGTGCTGAAACGCCTAAAGATTACCAGATGAAAGGCCCTTTGGCAAGATAATTTTTTAAGCGGCTGCATTGTTCTCGGTTAGAAATGCAGCCGCTGATTTTAAATGTTTATATAGATCCGCCTTCGATTAATATAGATTCATCAATAATGGTTTGTGCAAAAGAACTTCCGGCAATACACCTCATCATTCTGCCGAAGGCTAGTTTGCCCAGTTTAAAGCCGCTGGTTTCGGCATAGGTAATTTCGGGATAAAAAAGTAATGGGATCATCCCATCACTGATGCTGATTACACCAAGGTCGGCTGGTGCCTTTAGTCCCATTCGCTGGATGGCTTTCATGGCACCCACCAAAATCTCATCGCTCATACAAAAAACAGCAAAACGTTTTTTTCCAAATCTGGGGATCATTGTTAGGGTAGTTTGCTCTGCTTCTTCCGAACTGCCGGCATGTACAATCTTTAATTCTACATGGTCCGAAATAATTTCGGTAAATTTTTGCAGCCTTACCTGCGTAATCGACATATTTTTATCACCAAAAATGGCCAGAGCATTAGTAATCCCCTTTTTTAAGATTTCATTCGCCGCAATGGTTGCCGCATGTGCGTCGCCAACGCAGATTTTGTTACAGGATTCGTATTGTGGTACCTTATCAAAAAAAACGACCGGAATGCCCTGTAAATCCAATTTAAGGAAAGGTTCTATCTCTTTTGTTTCTGAAGTTATGGCAATAAATATTCCCGAAACTCTTTTGTGCCTGCAGCTTTTTAAAATCTCCTGTTCAATTAGCGGATCGTTTGCCGAACGGTAAATAATTACCGTATAACCATCAATACGTGCATCTTCTTCAATTGCACTGATAAATGAATGGTAAAAAAAGTTTGATAAACTCGGTACAACCACAGCAAACTCCTTGCTGCTGTGCGTACGCAGGTTAACGGCATAAGGATTGGGGTCGTACTCCAGCAGTTCGGCCAGTTCGTTTATTTTCTTTTTTGTTTCGTCAGAAATGTCGGGATGGTTTTTTAATGCCCTAGAAACCGTTGATATACTTACGTTTAACCTTTCAGCAATCCTTTTTAAAGTTGCATTCTGTCTCATGGTTTTTTATTTGGTTACCCAAATATAAGTTTTCCACAACAAACATTTTCGCAAATGTTTCCGCAAACGTTTGCGGTCATAATTAGTTAGTTTGTATGGTTTTAAACATTTTATAAACTTATCTTCATATTATTAAACTGATGAGGTATGTAGAATTAGATGTTCGGTATTGCCAATTCATGATTACATTAACCAAATACTAAACTAAAGCACAATATGCAGGGTTCCCATTTATTTGGGGCCTAGCCTGTTGTATCGAAAAATATGAGACTCCTGAAACCATTTATCATTTTAAGTCTTCTTTTCTCTTTCATTACTGGCCACGCGCAGCCTGTTTCTAATAATAAAGTATACAGCGGAACGAGCAAACCTGTTTGGTGGAAGGAAGCTGTAGTGTATCAGCTTTATCCACGCAGTTTTAAAGATAGTGACGGAGACGGTATGGGCGATTTACGAGGGATTATTTCAAAATTGGATTATTTAAAAAGCCTGGGGATTGATGCGGTATGGCTTAACCCGATATTTGCCTCACCAAATGATGATAATGGCTATGATATTAGCGATTATCGTAGTATCATGAAAGAATTTGGCACCATGCAGGATTTTGATGAACTGCTTGATGGCCTGCATAAAAGAAAGATCAAGCTGGTGCTCGATATGGTGCTAAATCATAGTAGTGATGAACACGAATGGTTTAAACAGGCCAGGTCTTCGCGCAACAGCCCTTACCGCAATTATTACCATTGGTGGCCAGCAGAAAAGGGAAAACCTACGCCCCGTTACAGCTTTTTTGATGTAAACAATGATGCCTGGAAATATGAGGCTACTACAAAATCTTATTACCTGCATTACTTTTCACAGAAACAACCTGATTTAAACTGGGAAAATGAAAAGCTGCGCAATGAGATTTACGATATGATGAAGTTTTGGCTTGATAAAGGAATAGACGGCTTAAGAATGGATGCTTTTCAGTACGTTTCGAAAGATACCACCTGGAAAAAATATCCGGAAGGCTACGAAAAAAACATTATCAAATATTATGGCATGGGACCACACCTCCATCAATATTTAAGGGAAATGAACCGTACCGTTTTAAGCAGGTATAACATCATGACGGTTGCAGAAGGCGCGGGGAGTACTTTGGCCGATGCACATTCGCTGGTTGATGTGGATCGGCAGGAGTTAAATATGGCCTACCATTTTGAGATCATGGATGTCGGGAACGATCCCAAAGGTTACAAACTGCCAGATCTGAAAAAGGCATTTACCAAGTGGGATCATTCATTTGCGGATAAAGGCTGGCTGGCGATCTTTCTGGCTAATCACGATGTGCCGCGTATGGTAAGCAAATACGGGAACGATAGCGAAGCCTTCCGCACGGCCTCATCAAAACTCTTAACCACGCTGATTATGACTATGCGCGGAACGCCCTATTATTTTAATGGCGATGAATTGGGTATGAGCAACATCAGGTTTAATAAGATTGAAGATTACCGCGATATCGCAACCATAAATGCCTACAAAAATGCAAGGGCAAAAAATGAGGATCTGTTGGCTTTTATGGATAAACAGAAATTTATTTCGAGGGATAATACACGCACCCCGTTCCAGTGGGATGCAACATTAAATGCAGGTTTTACCACTGGTACACCGTGGATTAAAGTAAACCCCAATTATAAAGAAGTAAATGTAGCTGATGAGGAAAAAAAACCGACAAGTGAACTTTCCTATTTTAAAAAAATAGTGGCATTGCGTAAAGCATCCCCGGTACTGGTTTACGGCAGTTATCAGGTTTTCGATCTCGAAAATCCCAGCATCTACTGTTATACACGCAGCCTGGGTAAGGAAAAAGTATTGGTTGTGTTAAACTTTTCTGATAAGGAAGCTGCTTACCAGTTTGATAAAGATATCAATACGCTTTCTGCAAAAGCCCTCATCAGTAACTACAGTGTAGCTGGAGGCATTAAAAACAATAAAGTAAATCTGAAGCCTTGGCAGGCCATTGTTTATCAACTTAACAAAGCCTGATATGATTGTTGAACAAACAGAAAAAAGTAAAGGCATTTCAGCGGCAGTAAGGTTAAACTTTGGCTCCATAATAGCCATGAACCTGGGCTTTTTTGGTATACAATACAGTTTTGGGCTGCAGCAAACCAACATGACACCCATTTACTCGTATCTGGGTGCAAATGCAGATCAGATTCCGTTGTTAAATTTAGCAGGCCCAATGACGGGTTTAATCATCCAGCCAATTGTCGGTGCAATGAGCGATAAAACAACGAGCCGATTCGGAAGAAGAAGACCATATTTTTTAATTGGTGCCATAATTTGCAGCATTTGTCTTTTTGCTATGCCATACAGCAGCTCGATCTGGATGGCGGCAGGAATTTTATGGATTTTAGATGCCGGTAACAACATCACAATGGAACCGTACCGGGCTTTTGTCAGCGATAAATTACCTTCAGATCAGCATGCCCTTGGCTTTCTAACCCAAAGTTTTTTTACGGGCCTGGGGATTACGCTGGCTAATCTGACTCCTGGAATTTTGATTGCGGCAGGGTTAATAAGTATCCATTCCAGAAGTGGAAACAATATTCCTTATACAACTTATGCTGCATTTTTTATAGGGGGAGTGGTTTCTATCGGCTCCATTATGTTCAGCTGTTTAACAACTAAAGAAACTCCACTATCAAAAGATGAAATAAAGAAGATTAAGGCGGAAACCGGCGGAGTAGGTAGAATTTATAAGGATATTATTGATGCTTTTAAGGTGATGCCTTCTACCATGAAAAAACTGGGCATTGTTTATCTTTTTAACTGGTATGCCATGTTTGTTTACTGGCAGTTTGTAACGCTTTGTCTGGCTAAAACTATTTATAACACAACTGATGCCGCTTCTGATGGTTTTGCTTCTGCACAATTGCTTACCGGAACGGTTAATGGCGGCTATAACGTGGTAACTTTTCTCGTGGCATTTCCTCTTGCCTTTTTTGCACGAAAGGTAACTGCTCAAAAAGTACATCTTATCAGCTTGCTGTTCGGAGGGTTGTGCCTTATTTGTTTGCCGATGATTCATCATTCAGCTTTGTTATTCATTCCAATAATCGGCCTGGGCATTGCCTGGGCAAGTATGATGGGCACACCTTATGCTATGCTCGCGGGAAGCATTCCAAAAGAAAAAACAGGAATTTTTATGGGCATTCTGAATATGTTTATCGTAATGCCAATGCTCCTGGAAACGATTACCTTCAAATACGTTTACAAATATTTGTTAGGTCACAATCCTGAAAATGCAATTGTTTTTGCAGGTGTACTCATTACGGTTGCAGGATTTATGGTGTTATTAATTAAGAAAAAAGATAACGTAGTTGTAATATAATGGTCGATTTAAAAGCATATAACCAGGCATTAAACCTTTTGCAACAGGCATCCACTCCGTTTGGATTTGTGGCAGCAGTGCAAGACCACGATAATTATAAACGCGTGTGGACCAGAGATGGCGTAATTACGAGTATTGCTGCCTTGCTAAGTGGTGAAAATGATCTTGTAAAAACTGCAAAAGCTACAATTGAAACACTTTTAAATAATCAACATATAAATGGATTTATGCCGTCGAATGTTTCTCCTGAAAATGGTTCGGTAAGTTTTGGAGGTACGTCTGGCAGGGCCGATAATCCTTCGTGGGCAGTTATCGGCTTATGTGCTTACACTTTATTAACAGGAGATAAAACACTTTGGGCAAAATATCAGGCACAAGTAGATAGATGCCTTTCAGTTTTAGAAGCCTGGGAGTTTAACGGAAAACATTTGATATATGTGCCACAAAGCGGTGATTGGGCTGATGAATATATTCAGCATGGCTACATCTTGTTTGACCAGTTGCTTAGGGTTTGGGCCTTGAAACTAGCTTCAAAAATATCGCCAGATAAAAACCGTGAGGATAAAGCGCTGGAAATTATAAATTCTATAAAAACAAATTATTGGAAAGTTGATGAACAGCCAAATGCCTACGCCCCAAATTTAGTCCACCAGTTAAAGGATGCATCAACAGATTTTTGGTTAATGGGTTTTAACCCGGCAAGAATCTATAATTATTTTGATTTGCAGGCAAACACATTTTGCCTTTTACTTGGAACAGGTAATGAAAATCAAAATCGTTTAGTGATTAATTATATAAAAAAACTACAAGAAAACAATCAATCAATGTTGCCGTCTTTTTATCCAACGATAGAAGAAAATGATGACGATATGAACGAGCTTAAAAATAACTATGCCTATTCATTCAGAAATAAACCCGGGTATTTTCATAACGGTGGTTTGTGGCCGGTTTGGAATGGCTGGCTTGCAGCAGCTTTAAGTTCAAGCGGAGAAACTGAATTAGCGAAATCGATTACATCAGCCATTCACACATCAAATTCGAAGGCCGGTTTATTTAACGAATGTTTACATGGTGCTACGCAAAATCCATGCGGGGTACCGAATTGTACATGGAGTGCCGCAGGTGCAATAATTGCTGAACAGGCACTTATAAGTGATGATTTTAAGGGGCTTTTTAATTTTTAAAGGATTATTACGATGAGTTCGATAAGAGGTATTTCAGGAAAAAAAGTTTTAGTAGTAGGCGAATTACTTGTAGATATTATATCTGATCAGAACATTGAATCTCTTGCGGTTTCCTCACAGTTTTCTACCAATCAGGGTGGAAGTTCAGCCAATTTGTGTGCGAACTTAAAATGGCTTGGTATTGATGCAGAACTTGTTGCTACCGTTGGTGACGATAATTTAGGATCTTTTTTAATTCATGAACTCAAATCTATTGGATTGTCAGACAGGTATATACACCGCTCTGTAAACAGGCGAACGAGTGTGGTGTTAGTTGCTAAAAATGAACATACGCCAGATTTTATACCTTATCGCAGTGCTGATTTGGCCGTAAAAAGAGTAGAAGATGCTGCCATTGAGTCATCGGATATGATCCATACAACTGCTTTTGCCCTGAGCAAAGAGCCGGCCCGAACCAATATACTTCGTGCCTTTACCAAAGCAAATGAATCAGGTAAATTTTTGTCGGTCGATTGGAATTTCGCACCCTCCATCTGGCAGGAAGATGATGGTAAAGATGTTTTCAAAAAACTGATGAAAATGAATCCATTACTAAAAATTAGTGTCGACGATTTGGAGCGTTTCACCGGGGAAAGCCTGACCATTGAGGAAGCTGTTAAATGGCTGGATAATCTGAATGCTCAAATAATCTGCCTTACCTGCGGAAAAGATGGTGTCTGGTTTAAAACAAAAAACCAGGCCTGGCAGCATAAGCCGGCACTTCCGGTAAATTCCGTAATTGGCGTAACCGGTGCGGGAGATGCTTTCTGGTCGGGATTTCTATCGGCATTTGTTCACGAGAAATCCATTGATGAATGCATCAGTCAGGCGCTTGAGGTAGCCAAATTGAAAATTGAAAAACCATATCCTTTGTATAAAAAATAATCATCATACTAACTAAACTAACAAAATTCATGAAACATCAACCACCTTAAGATTCAGCATAATTATCTGAACTAAAAAAAACTAAAAATTCTAACCAATTAAATAAATCCATTATGAACACGACTCTACCAGGCAATTGGTCTGTTTCGCCTGTGAAACAGAAATTGTATGCATTGAAGAAACTTACATTTTTAAGTTTCTTTATGGTCTTTTTAAGCACGGCAGCTTTTGCGCAAACCGTGGTAAAAGGTATAATATTAGATAATGATAAATTACCCTTAGCTGGTGCAACTTTGCAGGTTGCGGGAACAAACACTAAAACACAAAGTGATGCTGCAGGTAAATATCAAATTACGGTACCATCGCCAACATCAAGATTAATTGTGAGTTTCGTAGGTTTTGAAACACAAACCGTAAACGTTAACAATCAAATCCAGATTAATATCACACTGGCTTCGCTAAACAACCTGGATGCAGTTGTGGTTGTTGGTTACGCGTCGGTGAGGAAAAACGATTTAACCGGAGCTGTTGCCAACGTATCGGCAAAGGATTTTAATAAAGGACCAGTTACAGCACCAGATCAACTGATTCAAGGCAAAGTAGCAGGTGTACAGTTAACAGCTAATAGCGGGCAACCAGGTGGCGCTAACACGGTTCGTATAAGAGGTAACTCGGCTATTGCTGGTACCGGGCAACCACTTTATATAGTAGATGGAGTTGCACTTGATGGACGAAGCGCCAGACCAGGTTTAGATGCCGGAAGTTTAGGGGTTACACCAGGTGGAAATCCACTAAACTTTATAAATCCATCTGATATCGAATCGATGGAAATTTTGAAAGACGCATCTGCTACAGCTATTTATGGTTCAAGAGGCGCGTATGGTGTGGTTTTAATTACCACTAAAAGAGGTAAGGTTGGTGATTTAAAAACCGACTTTAGTGCTTCAACCGGAGTTAGTAACTTAATGCGTTCAATTGATGTAATGACAGGCGATGAATACAGGGCCGCTTTATCATCATATGGAATTACCAGTGGAAATGAAGGTCAAAGTGTAGATGCATTAAAAGAAATAACCAGAACTGCTTACAACCAGAATTATTCATTGAATATGAGTGGTGGACGTGAAGATGCAAAATTTCGCTTCTCTTTAGGCTATCAGGATATTGATGGAATTATTAAGGGTTCAAACTTTACTAAATATACTGCCGGTGTAACGGGTAATTTTAAATTTTTAGAAAGTAAAAAACTGGGTTTAGATATTAACGTAATTACCAGTCAGTATAGCGAAAATATTGCACCAGTATCTAATAATGCAGGTTACCAGGGTAGTGTACTTGGTCAGGCACTTTCCTGGAACCCAACTAAATCTCTATATAATGCCGATGGTAGCGTATTTGTAGGGACAGGAACAACTATTAATCCAGTTGCTATGTTAGAAGCTTATAGTGATAAATCGAAAGTTACCACAGCATTAGGAAGCTTTTCTCCTTATTATAAAATTGCTAAAGGTTTAGAATATCGCATGTTGGCGAGTGTGAATTATAGTACAGGTACTCGTCGTTCTTCTATTCGCAGTTTTATAAACTTAGAAGACATTCAAAGCAAGGGTGGTTTTGCAAACATCGGCAACAATGAGTTGGTAACGTTACAAAACACACATACTTTAAATTACACCACAGATATAACCGAAGGATTAAGTTTAAACGCTGTTGTTGGTTATGAATATATGAAGTATATCAATAAAGGAAGTAATTCTTCGGCTTTTGGTTTTGATAACACGCCAATTGATTACACCAATATAATGCAATACTCGCCAACTGATAAACGTACTGTTTCGTCTTTTAATGATCCTAAATCAGAATTGCAATCAGAGTTTGCCAGAGCAACATTAAACTATAAAAACCGATATATTATCACCGGAACGTTCCGTATTGATGGTTCTACAAAATTCGGTGCAAACAATAAATACGGTTATTTCCCATCGTTTTCTGCTGCATGGAATATTAAAAACGAGCGCTTTTTTAACGTAGATGCAATAAGTGTTTTAAAATTAAGAGGCGGTTGGGGTAAAACAGGTAACCAGGAATTTCCGGCAGGTGCATCTCAGGAAAGATATGCAGCTACCGGTCCACTTACTTTTGCGCTTGTTAATAATGCCAACGTAGATTTAAAGTGGCAATCAGACGAACAAACTAATATTGGTTTTGACTTCGGGTTATTTAAAGGTAGATTAACCGGTTCCGTTGATTATTTCAGCAAAAAAACTACTGATTTATTATATCCTCGTATTCCTTTTGTGCCTTCTTCGCCATCGGCTGCTATTACATGGGTTAACTTGCCTGGTATTATTAAAAATAGCGGTATTGAGCTAGCTGTAAGCGGACAGGTTGTAGCCCAAAAAGATTTTACTTGGGATTTGGGCGCAAATGCAACATTTATTAAAAATAACGTTAGCAATATGCCAAATACCATATTAACAGGAAATTTAAATGGACAAGGATTAAGTGGTGTAACTGCTGAAGTAATACAAAACGGTTTGCCTTTGTTTGCTATGGTTACTAAAAGGTATGAAGGTTTAGATGCCAGCGGCTTTTCGCAATACACTGATGGAGGTTTTACTTCTTATTACGTAGGTAATCCTAATCCGTCTACTTTATTGGGTATCAGTACTACTGTTGCTTACAAAAAACTATCTTTTACAGCTAATTTAAATGGAGCTTTTGGCCAGGACATTTATAACAATACTGCCAACGGGGTAATTTCAATTTCCAATTTAGGAAGTAAAAATATCGCCACAAATTTAGTAGGTGGTTCTATTAAAGAATCGTTAGCAAATCCAATTTCTGCTTCCTCCCGTTATATAGAAGATGGTAGTTATTTAAAATTGGCCAACGCAACATTAAACTACCGCATTGGCGATATCGGTAAATCAATTAAAAATTTAAATATTTATGTTACTGGTCAGAATTTGTTTGTAATTACCAAATTTACAGGCTTCGACCCTGAAGTAAACGTAGATAAAAACAAAGATGGCGTACCATCAGCAGGCATTGAATACATTCCATACCCTACTGCACGTACTTTTACATTTGGTGTTAATTTATCTCTTTAATCTTTAATTAATAACAACGTTATGAAAATTTTAAATAAAAAGAAATGGCTGGTATTACCAGTTGCATTTTTAATATTAGGTTCTTGTACTAAGCTAGATGAGAACTTAAATAGTGAGTTAACTTCATCGCAAATAAGTAGTGGTGCCGCAGATCCGACAACTCTTTTAAAGGGTGTTTATACCTCTTTAAGAAATCCTTTCGAGGCTCCATGGGGTGTTTGGTCTTTGCAGGAAGTAGCTTCGGATGAAGTAATTATTCCAACACGTGGCGGCGATTGGGATGATGGTGGCGATTGGAGAGCTTTTCACTTGCATAAATGGACTTCTTTTCACTCACGTATTTACAGTACCTTAAAAGACTTAACAGGTACGACTTTTGCTGCTACCGATTTGTTACGTTATAATCCAACTACTCAACAAGCAGCAGAGGCTAGATTTGTCAGGGCATTAGCTACTTTTTCAATTATTGATTTATTTGGACAAGTACCATATCGCGAACCAGGCGAAAATCTTACGCTGCCTGCAAAGGTACGTACAGCGAAAGAAGCTACTGAGTTTATAATTAGCGAACTCAATGCAATTATGGCAACTTTACCAAGTGCTACAGCAGCAAGTTCCAAGCCATATATTGCCACTAAAGAAGCTGCCAAGGTATTGTTAATGAAATGCTATTTAAATAAAGGCGCATTTACTAACAGAGCAGCCCCTACATTTGATGCAGCTGATATGGCCAAAGTAATTACATTAGCAGATGAGATTACAGCAACTGGCAAATACGCACTTGCCGCTAATTACTTTGATAATTTTGCGCCAAATAATGAAATAATTTCTACAGAGAATATTTTTACCGGGCACAACATTGGAGGAGGAGAAGGTAGCGGATTAAATGCATTCTTCTATGCGCCATCACACTATAACATGAATCCAGGTGGCTGGAATGGTTTTTCTACCTTATCTGATTTCTACAACAAGTTCACTGCAACAGATACCAGACGTGGCATGAGTTACCCTGGAATGACTAATGTTGGTGGCGTTAAAATTGGATTTAATGTTGGACAACAATATAATCAAAATGGCGTAGCCCTGAAAGATCGCCGTGGAAACCCTTTGGCTTTCACACCTGAGGTTAATATCATAGAAAAAGATGTAAATCATCTAGAAGTTGCCGGTATTCGGGTATATAAATATGCTATAGATTACGCACAAATTGGTAATCCAAATAATGATTGGGTTTATTTCAGATATGCTGATGTATTAATGATGAAAGCAGAGGCCTTAATGAGAACTACAAACGCGCCTGCCGGACTTGTAATTGTTAACAATATCAGAGAGATTCGTGGCGCTGCTGCATTAAACTCCCTTACTCCTGATGTAATGATTGATGAGCTTGGAAGAGAATTTTATTGGGAAAGCCATCGCCGTACTGATTTAATTCGTTTTGGAAAATGGTTAAACGCCTGGCAGGAAAAGGCAGCAAGCGATGCTAAATACCTTCTTTACCCTATTCCTGATAACCAGCTTAACGAAAATCTAAAGCAAAATCCCGGTTATTAATCGTTTTTAATAAGTTAAAAAGTCCGGCTTTAAAAACCGGACTTTTTTATTGTAAAATTTTAAAAGCTTATGAAAATTAAACTTTAGAGGTTATGAAATTAATTTTATTATTTTTTCTTCAATTGGGAATTGCTCTTACTTTGCAGGCTCAAGACCCATGGAAAATAAGTGCTGATAGAATCGATCCTAATAAATATTTTGGAATAACAGCTGCCAACGGCATCATTGGAATTGTTTCCTCACCACAGCCATTTAAAGTTAAAAACGTGGTATTGGCTGGTACGTTTGATACCTACGGGCGCGGTCGTGTAAGCAATTTTCTTAACGGTTTCAACTTACTGAATATGTATATCGAAATTGATGGCAGAAGGCTTGATGACCAAAATACCAGCAACATGCAGCAGCAATTAGACATGAAGCATGGGGCTTTTACAACGCAATTACTTTATGGCAAAAAAGCGAATATTAAATATACCTATTACGCATTACGCCATTTGCCATTTACGGTTTTAATGGATGTAACCATCACGGCGAATGAAGATTTAAAACTCACTGCGGCAAGTGTAATGGAAACTCCGGATGCGCTTCGGGATGTTGAGAATTACTATAACGAAATAGACAGGCCGCATGTTACTTTAAGCCTGCTCACCTCAACTGCGAAAAGCCCGACAGGTAAATTGCAGCTATGTGCATCGAACAGTTTTTTGTTTACAGAGCTCCATGGCAGTGAGCCAAAAATTATCCACGAAATGTGGGATAATAACAGCCATTTAATGAAGTTCAGTAAAACGCTAAAGGCAGGCGAAAGCTATACTTATTCGGTTATTGGCAGTACGATAAGTTCTGTTCAACATGCCGATCCACTTAATGAGGCAGAACGGATGACCATTTTTGCCAAACTCGAAGGTCACGACCGATTACTTAAATATCATAATGCAGCCTGGGATGATTTGTGGAAATCGGATATTTTAATTGATGGAGACCCGCAAGCGCAGCAGGATGTACATAGTATGTTGTATCACCTCACTTCATTCGCGCGCGCGGGAACTTCCTATTCACTTTCGCCAATGGGCTTATCAGGCTTAGGCTATAACGGACATGTGTTTTGGGATACAGATATCTGGATGTTTCCGGCTCTCCTTGCGCTTCATCCTGATATTGCAAAATCATTGATTGAATATAGATTTGAACGACTGGAAGCAGCAAAACGAAATGCTTTTTCACATGGATTTAAAGGCGCAATGTATCCCTGGGAAAGTGCGGATACAGGAGTTGAAGAAACGCCTGTTTGGGCTTTAAGTGGTCCTTTTGAACACCATATTTCTGCCGATGTTGCATTGGCCGCATGGAATTACTATTGCGTAACTCAGGATAAAGTTTGGCTTAAAGAAAAGGGCTGGCTTATCCTGTCACAAACTGCCGATTTTTGGGCAAGTAGGGTAGAGCGTAACGGACCTAACCAATATGATATCAAAAATGTGGTGGCCGCTGATGAATGGGCAGAAAATGTAGATAATAATGCTTTTACAAACGCAGCTGCCAAACTGAATTTAAAAAATGCTAAACTGGCTGCAGCAATTTTAGGCTTGCCTGAAAATAAAGATTGGGAACTGGTCGAAAAAAACATTCCCGTTTTAACCTTTCCGGATGGTGTAACCAAAGAACATGCAACTTATAAAGGTGAAGGTATTAAACAGGCTGATGTTAATTTATTGGCCTATCCGCTGAAAGCGATCACGGACAAAGGTCAGATTGTTAAAGATTTAGCCTACTACGAAACCAGAATCCCTGATGAAGGCACACCTGCAATGACACATGCAATTTTTGCATTGTTGTATGCCAGAACGGGTAATGCAGAAAAGGCATACAAATATTTTACGGAGGCTTATCAGCCAAATTTAAATCCTCCATTCAGAGTTATTGCGGAAACTAAAGGAGGCACAAATCCATATTTTGCTACGGGTGCCGGCGGGGTTTTACAAAGCATGCTCATGGGATTCGGAGGTCTGGATATCACAAACAAAGGGATTATTCAAATTCCCAGCGTTTTACCTTCAAAATGGAAATCGCTTAAAATTACGGGTGTTGGTATGGAAAACAAAACTCTTTCTGTTGCGAACAAAAATTAAAAATTTGTCGCTTTGAACTTGTCGAAACCAGTAAATATTCCGACAAGTTCAATTTGACTATCGTAGATCATCTACTTTTTCATAAGTTTCAAAAGTACGCCGTTTGTCCAGCCGAAACCGTCCTGTAGCGGGTATTCGCCACCACCACCTTTACTATCTGTTTCTACCACATTATACTTTTCCATTAATTTTCCGGTTTCTTTAAATACCGAAATATTAAGGCTTATCCACCTTGTACTTATGATATCGGCCAGTTTATCATAGCCATAATTGTGCAACCCCATAATGCTGATATATTGTAGCGGTGCCCATGCATTTGGCGCATCCCACTGTTGCTTTGTTGTGGTTAAGGTTGTAATTAAACCGCCGGTTTTAAAAAAATCCTTTGCTAACTTCTCTTTAACAGCTTTCGCCTGTTCGTTTGTTGCCAGTTTAAAATAAAGAGGAAAAGCTGCTGCAAGCGTAAGCTGATTAGATAAAGAGCGTTTTTTCCAGTTATAGTCTGTAAAAAAGCCGTGTTTTTTGTTCCAGAAATATTTTAGGATAGCTACCTTACGCTTAACCGCCTTTTTGGCAAATACAGCGGCCTTTGTATTATTGCCCACTTCTCTGTTTGCTGCCGAAATTGTAGTTTCCAGATTGTACAATAATGTATTTAAATCAACCGGCAGCAGATTTGTAGTAATAATCTGGCTATAGTTTTTACCGTCGGCAAACCACCTGCTGCTAAAATCCCAACCCGATTCTGCAGCGGAACGTACATTTCTGAGAAATGTGGATGGAATTTGTTTCGTTGATTTTGCTGCTTCAAAATCTTCCCTGTACGATTCTTCACGTGGCTGATCGCCGGCATCGTAATAACGGTTTAAAATGGTGCCATCTGCTAATTTTACCACATGGTTAATGGCTTTTCCGTTACCTGTCTCACTAGCACCTTTCATCCAGAAATTATACTCTTTCTCCAATGCATCCCTATAATCTCCAAGTTTTACATCCTTACTATGCTGGGTTAACAGTTGAACCATAGCAGCAAAAAATGGGGGTTGGGAGCGTGTTAAGTAATACGTGCGGTTCCCATTCGGAATAAAACCATATTTATTGATGAGGAACGCAAAATTATCCACCATATCTTTTATGGTTTCTGTTTTATCTGCTCTTTGCAGGCCCAACATGGTGAAATAAGAATCCCAATAATAAACCTCCCTAAAACGGCCACCCGGAACAATGTAGGATTTTGGTAATGGCAATAATGAAGTTTGATAAGTTGAAACCGTATCCGGATTTCTTTTTAAAACCGTCCACAGCGTGTCTAAATGTTTTTCGATACCTGCATTGATATCCGAATGGTAAGCTGCGTGATGGTTTTCAGGCAGCTTAAAGTATTCACTTACAAATGCCTTTAAATCAAAATTTTTGTCTTTTTTATGCTTGATATAAGCATTCATGATTTCTAAAGGCTTCCTTTTTGGGATCGCATCCACAAAAGATTTACTATCAGGATAAATTCCTGACATCTGAACTTGCTCAAATAAATCAGGATAAGTTTGCCTTGGACTTAATTCGTTTTGTGCAAACAACTGGCTGGAGATAAATAATAAGCAGGTAAGCAGCATCATTTTAATGCTTGGCAAATTTTGACTCATCATATTACTGTTTTATTAAATATAATTAATTATCGTCTTTTTACATTAACAAAGCAAAAAGAAATCCAACTGTTTTATTTGGCAAACAAAGATTCACTTATCTTCGTTTTGATTATTAAATAACTTCCGATGGGAAAAACTAGAAATCAGAATAATGTAATCATTACCGGTGCAACCGGAATGGTTGGCGAAGGTGTATTGATGCAATGTTTAAACAGTCCTGAAATTGATCATATTTTGGTAATCAACCGTAAGCCCTGTGCTTATACACATCCAAAACTAAAAGAGATTATCCATGCTGATTTTTTCGATTTCTCGAAGATAGAAAGTCAGTTAACGGGCTATAATGCCTGTTTCTTTTGTTTAGGTATTACTTCAGTAGGTGCTGATCAGGAAACCTATTATAAAATGACCTATACACTCACTATGCATGTTGCCCAAACATTGAGCAAACTCAATAGTGATATGACTTTTTGTTATGTTTCTGGTGGGGGAACTAATGAGCATAGCCGTTTGAAATGGGCACAGGTAAAAGGCAAAACAGAAAGCGATTTAACAAAATTACCTTTTGAACAGGTTTTTAATTTCCGTCCGGGATTTATTAAGCCTTTACCAGGGCAAAAATATGCACATAAATTCTATAAATACATCAACTGGTTATTTCCGATTGGTAGGGCGGTTTACGCAAGTGGTTTCTGTACCATGGCTGAACTGGGACAGGCGATGATCAATACCTTGAGTCATAATGGCGAAAGGCGGATTTTAGAGGGAAGAGACATTATTGCCTTATCAAAAGAATAAACCCTGACGCTAAAGTGAACACCAGGGTTTATTAATGATCAGCTCCTTAAAACTAGTTTAGGTTTGTTTAGCAAATTTTAATACAATACAGCAGTAGCATCTTTGTCTTTTTGTGATAATACTGTGGCGCCTGATCCGCATTGGCCACCATTCATAAGTGATAGCGCATCTGTTCCGGTTACCCCAGGAACATTTGTAGCAGTAGATTCGCCTTGAGCAGCCCAGTTGGTATGTCTGAAAGAAATACAATGTCCAAACTCATGGCAAATTGTTCTGGCTCGTTGCGCAAAAGAGTTACCTGCAATGTAATTTTTATTGATTTTAACCAAAGCACCTGCACTTCCTCCCGAAGGGAACTGTCCCTGGCCACAAACACCATTTCCTAAATTTTCATTTTTGATCAGAATGTCATAAGGTGCTGTTGTTACAACGCTAAAGCGTAAGGTCGAATTTGGAACAGCATTCCATTGCGCAATGGCACTATTGATCTCACTGCTCATAGAGGTCATAGATGCATCTACAAAAATCCTGATATTCAATTTTTTCGTTGCATTTACGATACTTCCGGTATAATACTGTTCGGTTTTTAGCCCCGTATTAGCAGGAATTTCCATGTTTTTAGGGAAAGTAATATCTTCTTCAACGGTAAATTCATTTCCATTATCAACAATACTTGTTGAAGGGAAGCCCAGGTCTTTAATATACTGCAAAACTTTGTTGGCATTTACCGTTTCCTGTGGTTCGGTGGTTGATGATTCTTGATTTTTTTTACAGGCTGCAATTACCAATACAACCAATGTAACGATGGCGATCTGTTTTAGGTTTTTTTTCATAAGGTTTAAGTTTAGTTAGTCCGTTAAGAGCTGATTAAACAAATGTAAAAGAACGTGTTACATTATTTTTTGCTTGTAGGATAATTTTACACGAAAACTTAATCAACATGCTTTGTAGTGATTAGAAGTTATATATGTATTTGAAAATTTACACAAAAATCTGTTTTATCGATAATATTTGAGTTAAGTAAGAGTTGTTAAAGAAAAACCAAGGTTAATTCCATATCGCTTAGCAATCAAAAAAAGGGTACTACCAGTTAATTCTTCTTACCTTACCAAATTATGGCCAAAAAGGCCCAAATTTTATAGTATGCAAAATGAGAGTATAGCCTTACAGGCGAAAGTGTTTTTATACCATTTAAACAACGCTAACAACGAAAATGGTTTTCGGGCCACAGAATCGTGGAAGTTTAGCCAGGTAAGTGAGCAGGGAAAGGCCGCGATAGAGCACGATTTCTTCCCTACGGTTTCTTTTCATGTAGATCCCAAAAAGATACACGATTTTACAGCTAGTGTATTATCGCAGCTTAAAGAGCAACCCAAAGTTAATGTGCCTAATCTTAATGTTAGTATCCAAACCGGATCTGAATATTTTATTGCCTATTCTCCTGATAGGGTGATTAGATAGGATTGGTATTACGTGTATTAGCTTAGCGTATTCTTTTAAAGCATATATCTTTAATTGCAGGAAATTTAGCTGGTTAATTAATATTTTTTAGATGAATTTTACACTGCCATAGGGTTGTCAGTAGTCTATATTTTCTTTGTATAAATAAAACAAAGAAGAACATGGTACAGGAACAATTATTCGCAGAAACAATGGAAGAAACTTCCCTTGTGTATTTAATGAAAAATTATGCAAACTATAATTTCTGGGCAAATTTAACCCTGATAAACTGGTTGAAAAAACATCCAGAACATTTATTGGAGCAAGAAGTGCTGTCGAGTTTTAAAAGTGTAAAATTAACCCTTGCTCATATTTTACAAACACAAGAATATTGGTATTCCATCCTCGCCAAAACTGAATTTGAATTTCGGGAATACGGAAGTTTAGCAGAGGTTTTTAGTTCATTACTAAAACAGTCAGAAAACCTTGCTGTTTATGTTACTGCAATAAGTGAGCATAAATTTAATGAAAAAACAGAAATTCAAAGTCCTTGGTTTACCTCCGATTTTCAGAATTTTGAATATGTACTGCATGTTTTCAACCACAGTACCTACCACCGTGGTCAGATCATTACGATATGCCATAATTTAGGGATTACCGGTGCGCCTATGACTGATTATAATTTCTATAATGTAATGGCGAAATAAGAATCATTTTGTTTTATTAGTAATATTAAATACTAAATAAAAACGCTATGGATATAATGCTGGAGACTATACCTCTTTTGCCAGCAATTATATCTGTAGGATTTGCGACGGCTCAATGTAATCGATCAGTAAAATATAATGCTGTTTTCTATCGTAAAAACAAGGTATGGTGGCGCCAGTATATCGAATTTTGTCCTGTCTAAAATTCTGTTAGTAAAAGGTGATATATATCATTGCTACGGAGAGCTATTATCCTGGACATCCCATGGATTAGAAATTTATGATTAACAAAAAAGGTGATGATCTTGCAAGATCATCACCTTTTTTGTTATTTCTTATTATCGTATTTACGCTGGTTGTCCTTGTTCGAAGTCTGATCAGACCGTTGTCCGCCGCCATTGGTAATGCCCTGGATTTTTTTATCCGTTTTAACATCATGATTTGCCCGATCGGCTATTGAACTGCCCTGAACTGTTGGGTTGTTTTTTGGTGTGCCCGTGTTTTTCATAATTGTAAATTTAGTGAATAATATGAAGAGCGCTATATTAACAACCAATGAGGGACTGGATATGTTTTGATTTTTTCAAAGTCGTTAGTCAATGCGGTTGTGATATCCCATAGTAGTATAGTAGTAGGATTGCTTCCCCGAAAATCAGGACGGGCTGTCGGCTGAAGGGCCTTCTCGCAATGACGATTTGGCTATGAACCATTAAATGATTATCCATTTACCGATGAACCATTGACCAGTGAACTAATGAACCCTAGTACAACAAAAATATAGTTGGCTGTTTATGCAGGTCTATTTCCTCTTTGCGCCAATTGTAAACACTTTGGGTTTTAATAAATTCATCTGCTGCGGTAAGGTTGCTGGCTACACAAACCTGTGTATTTGGTTTGCAGCTTTTCAGCACTTCTTCAAAAAGCTGGTTATTGCGGAAAGGTGTTTCGATGAATATCTGTGTTTGTTTGTAGCGGCTGGCCGATAAATCTAAATCTTTAATTCTTTTGGTTCGCTGTTCCTTATCGATAGGTAAATATCCCCAAAAGGCGAAACTTTGTCCGTTAAAACCCGATGCCATTAATGCCAGTAAAATCGAGCTTGGCCCTACCAATGGTACCACTTTAATACCGCGTTTATGTGCTTCGGCAACAATATCGGCTCCTGGATCAGCAATGCCAGGGCAACCTGCTTCGCTCATCAAACCTACATCTTTACCAGCATTAAGCTCCACAAAAAACTGACCTAAATCGGTGCGGTTATGTTTACCATAGTCGTGTACGATCAAATCTTTTTGTGGTGTTTTTAAACCTGCCTCTTTTAAAAAGCGACGGGCTGTTTTACTATTTTCTACAATGTAGGTATCAATCTGGTTAATGGTATCAACCAGATAAGGAGTAAACGTTTTGTGTGCTACCTCTTCGGCCAATGGTACGGGAATAAGGTATAAAGTGCCTTTTTGCATGCTGCAAAAATACTCACAATAAATAGAATTTAAGTTCTAAAGTTTGCGGTACTCACAATATAATCTCCTTTATAAGAAAAGGTGTAGCAAATTTTATTTCTAACTGACTAATTTTCTGCACAATTAAACTTCACTTAAAACGTTAAATATTAGTTAAATATGCCCTGCAGTGCAATATCTGAAGGAAAACGCTAAAACTATGCTTGCATATTAAACCTTCTGTAATTTTGGTTCTCTAATTGATACACACACATTAGGTTATTAAAATAAACACACAAATGAAAACACTGAAATCTACGGCACTTGTGCTGGGGCTCTTTGCGCTCCTTGCCGGAACCACAACCCTTGTCAGGGCACAAGACTATCAAAACGATTACCAGAATGATGGTTACAGCACTGGCAATATCTCTTTACAGACTTTTTACGATGAACTTTCGCCTTATGGTACCTGGATTCAGGATCCACAGTATGGTTATGTTTGGCGCCCTGATGTAAATCAAAGTGATTTCCGTCCATATTACACAAACGGACGTTGGGCGATGACTGAATACGGTAATACCTGGGTTTCTAATTACGATTGGGGCTGGGCACCTTTCCACTATGGCCGTTGGGTAATTAACAGTTACAGACAATGGATCTGGTTACCTGATACCAATTGGGGACCAGCCTGGGTAGATTGGAGAAGTGGCGATGGTTATTACGGATGGGCGCCTATGGCACCAAGTATCAGTATTAATTTAAGCTTTGGGCGCCGTTATGTAGTACCAGAATTCTGCTGGAACTTTATTCCACAGCGCAATATTTATATCAATGCTTTCCCAAGATATGACTACGGTCGCAATAATGTTTACATCCGCAATACCACCATTATCAATAATACTTATGTATATAACAGAAGAACTTATTATGGTGGTCCAAGGGTTGAAGATATTAGACGTGCAACCAATAGGGAAGTAACTGTTTACCGTTATGCACAAAGTTCAAGACCGGGCGCAAGTAGGGTTGGTGGTAGAGAGGTTTCTATTTACAGACCAAGACCTGAACGTAATGCAGTAGATAATCGTAATGCTGCACCAAGAAGATTTGAACAAGGTAATGCTGGTATTAGCAGAAACGGAAGAAATGAAGGGTATACCAATCGCGATCAAAGAGGCGGAAATCCAGGTAATAACGATAACCGTTTTGGATCGAGAGATAACCGCACTTCTACACAACCAGATAGAAATAACGGCACTATAGGCAGAGATAATAATAATCGGTCTGATAACAGGGGCGAAGCTTATAATAGGGATGCAAATGGACGTGTTAGTCGCGGAGGTACCAACGGTATCGATAATGGAAACAGACAGGATAATGCAAACCGTGGTCAGGATCAGCAACGTTTGGAGCAGATGAGGCAGCAGCGTAATCAAGATCGGATGGGTGCAGATCAACAACGTACGCAACGTGATATTCAGCCACAGCAACGCGGCCAGGATGATCAGCAACGTGCTCAAATGGAGCAACAAAGGGCACAACGTAACGAACAGATGCAACAGCAACGTGCACAACAAGTACAGCAGCAACAGCAAGAAAGGACTCAACGCGATGCTCAAGTTCAGCAACAACGTAACGAGCAAATGCAACAGCAACGTGCGCAACAAGCCCAGCAGCAACAACAAGAAAGGGCTCAACGCGATGCACAGGCTCAACAACAACGTAATGAACAGGCACAACAACAACGTGCCCAGCAAGCACAACAACAGCAACAAGAGCGTGCACAACGTGATGCTCAGGCTCAACAGCAAAGAGCTCAACAGCAGCAACAAAGACAAGAACAAAGAAGAGAAGCTCCACCACAACAAAGAGGTGGAGGTGAAGGTGGAAGACCATCAAGAGGTGGCAGAGGATAAATGGAAAGTCCCGATGAAAGTCGGGATTTTTTTATTGATGAGGTTTTCTAAGGTGTGCTTAGGTGACTCAGTTGGTCATAAGAATTAGAAACTGCTTTAGTAACATCTGGTTTTTAACCATCTCATTTTATGTTGACCACCTGAGTCACCTTAGAACTTTAAGTTTTAAGTGCGATCATCATTCTTAGGGTACGGCGGAATAGAGAGATCTATATAAGTTAGTTTCGATATTTAGATTTCTCGGTTACGTTGCGCTTTGCTCGAAATGACATAACTAAGCTTGCCCTGCTGCTGTATGCAAATTACTCAAATCATTCCCCCTAAAAGTGCTTTCGGCATTTGAATGCAGGTTTTCGGGATCGAGTAAAAAAGTGCTGATCCCCAGTTCCAATCCAAATTTAATTTCCGATTCGGCATCATCTCCAATAATTAAAATATCATCGGTTTTTAGGTTGTATTGATCAATCAATAGTTTAAAAGCTTCTTTTTTATTGCTTGTTGAAACATCTACCACATGTACTTCTTCAAAATCATCGGCTATGCCCAGCATTTTTACTTTCGAAGTTTGCTGTTTCTGAAAACCTGCTGTCACAATAAATTTTCTGCCCTTAAGGCTTTTGATGTAGTGATAATCATCACTCGGTTTTAAAGGCTTGATTACTTCTCTGTTTTGGAGATAAGAAATCACATCAGGCATTACTTCTTCCTTAAAACTATATTTTTTAGCCACTTTTAGAAAGGGCGTTTTTAACATTTCCTGTTTGGCAAGTTGAAAATCTTCTTTGGTAATTCCTAAATCTATACTTTCTAAGAAACGGTATAATTCGCCCATTAATTGTTCTTCGTTCGGCTTGGTAAAATAAATGGTATTGTCAAGGTCTATAAAAAATATTCGCTTCATTGTGGATTGGTTTTTGTAAGATAAAAAAAATAAAAACACCTGTGAGTTAAATATGTTTAATAAGTAAATCACTAAGATCATGAAAAAAGAGACAAAAATTATAGTAGGCGTATTAGCCGGAGCAGCATTAGGAGCAACTATCGCATTGGCATTATCATCAGATTCGACCAGCGATCTGAAAAGTAAAGTATCAGATTTTTTTGCTGATCTTTTGGATGCTTCCAAAGATAAATTAGCAGGTCTGGCAGATAAAGCCACAAGCGTTGTAGATAAGGTTAAAGATAAAGTAGCAGAAATAAATGCATAAAGAGTTGGAAGTGCCGGAAATATCCGGCATTTTTATTCCAAATATATTCTAACCAACATCTTAATGAACATTGCTTTTCATGGTGCTGCCCGTACGGTTACGGGGAGTAAGCACCTTATTGCTTTAAAAGACGGTATCCAAATTTTATTGGATTGTGGCTTATTCCAGGGGATGGGTCACGTTACTGATAAATTAAACGATTATTTTGGTTTCGATGCCCAAAAAATCACCTATCTCGTTTTATCCCACGCACATATAGATCATTGTGGTTTATTGCCCAAACTGGTTGCAGAAGGCTTCGACGGTAAGATTTTCTGTACCTCGGCCACTATGGATCTTGCCCGAATACTGATGATGGATTCTGCCAAAATCCAGATGCAGGACGCTGAATATGCAAACCGTCACCTCCGCCACGGCGAAGAAATGGAAGAAGCGCTTTATACAGAAGAAGATGTTATTAAAACACTTAGCCTGATGAAGATTGTGAAGTATGAAGAGGATTTTGAAATTGAACCGGGAATACGCTTGAAATTTACCGATGCTGGTCATATTTTGGGCAGTGCTGCTGTCCACCTTACCATTACCGAAGATGGCAAACCGACCCGGATTACCTTTTCTGGCGATGTTGGCCGCTATGGTGACTTGCTTTTGAAAAATCCCCAGCAGTTTGATCAGGCAGATTATATTCTGATGGAATCTACCTATGGTGATTCATTGCATAAAGACCTCGATCCGATCGAAGACATGCTGTTGGAGATTATTAATAACACCTGTAAAGTAAAAAGAGGTAAAGTAATTATTCCAGCATTCGCCGTAGGCCGTACGCAGGAATTACTTTATGCTTTAAACGGATTAGAACTAAAAGGTAAATTACCCGATATTCCTTATTATGTAGATAGTCCTTTATCATCAAAAGCAACCGAAATCCTTAAGAACCACCCAGAAGTATACAATAATGGGGTTAAAGAAATCTTAAAGGCAGATCATGATGTGTTCGGATTCAAAGGCCTGCGCTTCATTGAGAGTGTAGAAGAGTCGAAAGCTTTAAATGAAGATCCAAGACCATGTGTGATTATTTCGGCATCTGGCATGGCAGAGGCTGGTCGCGTGAAACACCATATCCGGAATAATATCAGTAACCAAAAGAATACCATTTTAATGGTGGGTTATTGTGAGCCAAATTCACTTGGTGGCAGGTTGATCACGGGACAAAAAGTAGTAGAAATTTTCCGTGATGAATACGAAGTGAAAGCTGAAGTACAATCGATTAAATCGATGAGCGCACATGGCGATTATGAAGATTTACTGCACTTTTTATCTTGCCAGGATCCAGCGAAAGTAAAACAATTGTTTCTGGTTCATGGAGAGTACGAAGTACAACAGCATTTCGCCACGAGGTTAAAAGATAAAGGTTTTAAACATGTAGCCATACCAGAATACCATCAGGTGTTTGAGCTTGATTAATTTGTAATGCTGAGGGGTAATTATGGTATAAAATATGAATCCATCTTCCCTCATACATGTTGCATTTTCGCTATCTTTGCCTCATGGATGTTTTTGGTAAAGCGCTGACAGATATTTATAAAACGGGCGAAGCTGATACGCTTTGGCTATACAATTCATATGGCGAGCCAGAAGAAATGCCATTAGAATTCTTCTTTCGTGATGACGAAGACATGCCCGTTTTAGAACTTCAGGCTTTGCACATGTGTAGTGGCAAGGTGTTAGATATTGGTGCCGGTGTAGGCAGTCATGCTTTACTTCTACAGGCATTTAATATCGATGTTACTGCTATTGATATTTCTGAAGCAGCGGTGAATATTATGAAAGACCGTGGTGTAAAAAAAGCATTTGTACAGGATATTTTTACTTATCAGGAGAAATTCGATACCATTATTATGCTTATGAATGGTATCGGTCTCACCGGAACTTTACCTGGGTTTAAAAATTTCCTGAGCAAATTAAAGGATCTGATCAATCCCAAGGGGCAGGTAATTTTCGATTCTTCGGATATCGCTTATTTATATGAAGATATGCCAAAACCAGAAAACCAATATTACGGCGAAGTATCTTATCAGTACGAGTACAAAGGTGAAAAAGGCAAGTGGTTCAACTGGATTTATATAGATGAAGAAACCATTAAACGAACTGCAAAGGAAACAGGATGGGATGCAGAACTGATTTTTGATGATGGTGAAGATCAGTATTTGGTTAAATTGATTTTAGCGCGATAACTTAAAAGTCATAAAGCTTTTCGAACTCATGTTTTGGTTAAATACGAATACGAGTAAGTTAAGACTAAGTATATAAGATCAATCAGCCCCACTGCAATGCAACGAGGCTAATCAAAAGCGCGTAATGTGTTAATGAAGATCGTTATAGTTGACTATTTTAACAGATGGGTTTTTAGCCAGAATTTCTTCCATCCATTTCCGGTGTGAGGCACCAACACCTACCACAACCCTTTTTGCTTTTTTCTCCTTTGCCTGCTCGACGATGTTTTTACACATGCCTTCGTTCCTTAATGTCCATTGTGCAATCATATCTTTGACTGTTTCAGTAGGAAAGCCAGCATAACCATAAAAATGATGGCCACCATAAAAGTTCCAGGCTTCATCTAATACACCATATTTTACGGTGTTCATACCTGCATAAGGATCAGCATTGAAAACTTTCGCTTCATCTTCATTGTAAGACCAATATTTTTCTATGGCTTTAACCGTAGCGGCTTCCTGCGAGGTGCTATCGGCTTTTGCTTTGCTTGTTAAAATTTTGTATAAAGAATCTGTTTTGCCCCAGGCTTCACTCCATGGTTTATCATAAGTTTGGCAATCCATATTGTAAATCCGGTCTTGTTTTAATTGGTAAATAAGAGGAAAATAGATTTTGCTGTATTCGCTTCCCGGTCTATATAAACCTGTCTTTTTTAACGAATCTATACCACCAAACATCTTTGTGTAGGTTAATTGTTCTTCTTTACCGAAGCTTTGTTTCATGTAATTTTCGAGCACAAAGATTTGATAATCTGTATTACCCCGGTCCCAGTTTTTAGCATAATTAACAGCTAAATTCATTCTTGTTTTATGATAGTAGGCGAATTTGGCGAGTGCTTTTTGGTCTTTTTTAATTTGTGCTTCAATATTTTTTGGAGATTCTGGGTTTAATTTTTTCAGATAATCATGTTCTTTTTTAAACAATTCTTTTGCCCAGTTACTTTCTTCTAATTTGGCGTAATCGCCTTGGGGCAGGTACTCACCAAAAACCATATCGGGCTTAAAGTTTTTAAGTTTATCAATTATCGCCTGAAAATTTATTGTCGATTTTGAATTGTCGTGGGCAGAGCCAACTATAACAATTTCGATTTGATTTTGAGCATTCAATTTAATTGTAAATGCCATTAACAGTAATAATGCAAGACTAAGTTTTTGTATAGTTCTCATAATTTTGTTCGTTTTTATTGATTCAAAGATGAGTATACAAGCATTACTGCTAAATTTAATTATCCCAAGGGCTTATAATATTATCCCAATCGCAGAAAAGGGGATTTGAGGATTGAGCATTCAGAATAAAGTGTTTGAATAGCGATTTACAGCTTTCGTCCTAAAAAAGAAGCTATTTCATGAGTTTTTGATTAAAGCCAACGATCAATTTAAACAGATCCTTGTACTCGGTAAGGGGTAAGGTTTCGGGTTTATCGAATATATCATGATAGGCAGAGGGACCACCTTGGGTATAAATGAAGAATGCAGGAACACCTTTTTCAGTAAAGAAATAATGATCGCTATTGGCCGCTTTACCCCTCGAATTGATTTTAGAAATGTAATGGTGTTCATTGTTAATGGCATTTAGCCGCGCAAAGGCTTTAGGGTAAACAGAGGCATTAACTACGGTCATACCCGCTTCGCCTGTTCCAACCAGATCGAGGTTGATGAGGAATTTTATATTACTTAAGGGAACCAAAGGGTTTTCTACAAAATATCTTGATCCTAAAAGCCCCGCTTCTTCTGCTGCAAAACAGATAAAACCAATAGAAAAGGGCTGAGGATTGGCGGCGTAATATTTGGCTAAACTCAATAGGGTAGCCACACCAGCCGCGTTATCATTTGCTCCAGGAAAAAAGGTATCAGCGCCCATACCACCCAAATGATCATAATGTGCGGTGATGATTAAAAGGGAATCTGGATATTTAGTTCCTTTAACAAAACCACAAATATTTGTGGCCTGAAAATGGGGGATAAATATATTTTCGATGTCAACACTGATTGCTTTCGGAATGGCGGTAAAATATTTTTTATTAACCTGGATGTTTGTTACTTCTCCAACTTCTGTAGCTACGGACCAGGTAAGTTTATCTTTTAGCGAAATAATTAATGAAGGTGTAGCTTGGTAATTAAGGCTATCAATTTGTGTTAAATTGGCTTTTTGTTTAATACCCGGACTTTCATTATTTACAATGAAGTCTTTACCGGGAATGAGTTTTTTGCCATTAATTGTTACCATCATTTTTCCGGGGAACGTGTTTACAGGAAAATTAAAGACCTGTTTATATGCTGTACCCATTGGCGATAAACCGATTTTTTGATAGGCATTAGCAATATAATCGGCCGCTTTTTTCATGCCGTCTTTGGTATAACCCCTGCCCCAGAATGCTTTTGAGGTTAGTGTGTTTATTACCGTCCGGGTATAAGTAGAATCTTGGGCGAAAGTATTGAATGCGCAAAATAGAAAGATAATGAAACAAAGTTTTTTCATGCGGAAATTTAGTTATTAATTTCTTTTAAAATCTGCGAGGTTTAAATTGCCAGCAAAAAAAATGGTTGATGTTTAACAGCTTCTGCCATTAATCATCAACCATTTACTATAAATTGATCTTTTTTACTTTACCAGATAAGGCTGTAAAGCAGTTTTAATTTTTTCTTTATTCTGCGCTGCCGTCCATTTTTCTTTGATAGATTGATCGCCTAAGCTAAAAAGCGTTTCGTAAAGCAATTTGCCATTTGCGATGGTTTGTATTTTGAAGGTATCTTGAGATCCGATAATATCGGCCCAAGCACTACGCACATCAGCCCAGTAAGATTTTTGGCTTGCCCACCATTTTTGCGCATTGGCAAAGATTTTAGGATCTATTTTGGTAAATTCCTCGTAACCTTTTTCCACTGCCAATAACTTATCGCCACTGGCTGAGCGTACAATCTTTTTATTGTCCTGCTCAAACATCCATCCATCTTTAGTAATGGTGATTCTACTGCCACGGTTTAGTACATTGTAATCTTTACGCACGGTCGATTCTCTTCTTGGTAAGGGGGAATCGGTTTCGCTTTGCCAGGCGTCATGACCGCCAACGTGGCTCCAGGTGCCGTAACCCTGGTAACGTGGACTATCATCTACCTGATATACTTTTTGGGTCCATTTGCCTTTTACATCGGCTGGTGTTAAATTTCCTTTTTTCCATGCATTACCTTCGGTATAAAGCATAATGTCGGTATCTTCATAAGTCCAGTCCTGGCGCCAGTGTTTAATTACTGTAGTATCATTAATGGCCAGCATGTGCTGGATCACGATTCGTTTAGGCTCATCAACAATAATTTCTGCCCATTCGTTACCATGACTTTCGTAAGGTTTACTGAATTTGTAATTTGGATCAGGAGCGGTTACTTCTCCATAGTTGAAATTGACTTCATAGAAACCCGCTAAAGATTTAATGGCCTTTCTATCTTTTTCCAATTTTTCTTCCGGCGAGTCTACTTTTGTTTGTGCGCTAGTATTAAGGGTGATTAAACCAGTTAATACTAAAATTAGGTTCAAAAACTTCATTTTTATGATTAGTTAGGGTGTGCTTATTTTTCCGCCATTGCGGGGTTTTTTTTCTTTTTTCCTTTTCCCCACCAGATGATAAAGCCGGTGATGGGCAAACTTGCTGCAATAAGGCTTGCAAAAAATGCCATGATTTTTCCTGGAAGGCCTAAAATGGCGCCAACATGGATATCGTAATTCATATCGATAAGTGCTTCACCTGCGTTTTTATCGCTTTGGTTTTTACGGGCCAATAATTTACCTGTGTATTGATCGAACAGCAAAATATCGAAATTCCAATAGGTTTCTTCGCCTTTGTAACCGGTTGCATAAATAGTTGCTGTACCTCCTTCAGCTGGCGACATCCCAATGCGTTCTGCATTTTTGAAAGTCTTTTGTGCGGTTTCAAAGGCTATATCTAACGGAATGGCTTTAATGGCTTTGGTCGAATCTGATTTTGCCACTATTTCTTTCGGAGGCGAAGTACTACCCAATGCCACTACATACACTGTTTGTTGGAACCATTGAAAGGCCCACACCAGGCCGGTTAGTGCCAGCATCAGGCATATGGTCATGACATAAAAACCCAATACATTGTGCATATCATAATTGATGCGCTTAAATTTGGCCTTCCATTTTACTTTGAAACTTTTGTCGAAGTTTGATTTTTTAAGGTTTTTAGGCCACCACATCACCATACCGGAGATTAACAAAAAAACAAAAATGATGGTGCTCCAACCGATAATCTGCTGCCCGATGGGGTGGTTAATGAGAAAACTCCAGTGCAGCATTTTAATGATGCCGAAGAATTCGTATTTATAATCGGATACCAAAGTAACCTTGCCTGTGTATGGGTTAATGAGTACGAGGTCGTAATAATCTATCGAATCGAAATACCAGAATGCTTCAGGATTGCCAGGCTTATAAGTGCCAAATTCCCAGGCGCGATCGGCCTGGGCATAACTCGACATGAAAGTAACTTTTTTCTTTCCGCCCAAAGCTTTTTCAGCAGTTGTTTTTAATGTGCTTAAAGGAATTGTTTTTTTATTCGCCGGTACTTCAACAAAAAACTCTTTTTTATGGATAAACTCGGTAATTTCTTTCTGAAAGGCAAAAATACAGCCAGTAATGCCCAAATGAAAAACTACAAGGCCTGATGTTATACCCAACCACAAGTGCAGCCAATCGCTGATTCTTCTAATCCGCGATTTCTTTGTTTTTTTCTGTGTAGGTTTTGTTGGCGACATTAAGTTTTAGTTAATAAAAGATCCAATTGACAGTTTTGGCTATCAATTGGTTGAAAAGTTTTTGTGTTAATGCGGTTATTTAACTTCGGTAGTATAGGTTACCAAATGCCAGGTTTTTTCGTAATCCTGTCCGTTCAGTTTGCCCGGTGTTTTATCTTCGGTAAATGCTTCAAGAAAGTAATTTCCTTTTGTAGATGGCTTGAAAGTAAATTTACCCTTTGCATCAGTTTCGGTAGGCTGGCCTTTTTTATCAGGACCAACAACGGTTAATTTTTGATTTGCGAAAGGTGTTTTATTATAAATGACCTCATGAATTGCTGTTTCGCCAACTTTTAAAGTGTGTTTATCTGGTCTGATGGTTAAAGCAGCATCGGCAGGAAAAGCCTTGTTTATTTTTAAGTTTCCAACAGAAACATCTGCAAAAGCATAATATTCAATTTTTGCTTTCTCATAAACTGCAGCCACTTCGTGTACCACAGAAATTTTATAAGTTCCGTCCTGATCTGGTGTAAAACTGGCTTTGTAAAAAAATACATCCGGCGAAGTGGTTAAGACCTTTGTAGTACCATTAGGCGCAGTTAAAACCAATTTGAAATCTTTGAGGTTGCTGAACCATTTTGCTGCGGTATCCGGCTCATTGCTTTCGTATTCTCCAAAAAATACTTTTACATCCTGAGGCTGTCCTTTTTTGCCTGTTGAAGCTGTTTCTATCCATAAAGCATGGGCCAATACATTCGAGATGCTAAAGGCAAGGAATAAGGCTAATAATGAGATTTTAGTTTTCATGTTTTCGGTTTTTAATCAGGAGCAGCTGATCTGATCCAGTTGCTCCTGATGGGTTAATTAAAATTTGTAAGCAATGCTTAATCTATAGTTTCTTGGCGCTTCTGCCTGGTAGTAGTAGGCGTTTAAATACTGGTAATACGATCCGCTGAACAGGTACTTATCCAAAATATTAAATGCGTTGGCTGTTACTTTAAACTTCGGCTGCTCATAAAATATGCCTCCATCCAGTTTAAAATAATTAGGCAGTTTCTGTAAACCTACACTCCAGGTGTCGGTTGCGCGTCCGGCCAGGTGTGTAAAACCTGCCGAAATACCAGAACCTTTAAGTGTGCCGTTCTGTAGCGTATAAGTTAACCAGGCATTTGAAACGTGTTTGGCAAAACCGGGGATAATATCTCCAACATTTATACCCGCTACACCAGGTGTTACTTTGGTTACTTTTGCATCAGTATAGGCATAATTGGCAATCAGGGTTAAACCTTCTACAATTTTACCTCTTAAATCGAATTCAATGCCCTGTGCTCTTTTTTCGCCCAAAACAACACTGAAATTTTCTTTAATCTGTTTTGTAGGATCGTTAGGGAAATTAGGATCCTGGATAAAAGCATTATTTGGATCTGCAGTCAGTTCGTTCTGTTTAGTTATTCTGTAAGCCGATAAGGTAGTATTCCAACGGCCGCCAAACCAGTCTTTTTTGATACCGATTTCCTTGTTGTTTCCGGTAATTGGTTTTGGTGTGGCACCGCTACGTAATAAGCCCGATTGCGGGGTAAAAGCTTCATCATAAACTGCATAAACTGACATGCTTTTATCAACCGATACACTTAACCCAACCCTTGGGGTAATGTGTTTTGCTTTATCTGGTGCACCGCCCCAGGCCGACTGACTAACATAGGTATAACGGCCTGCCAATGTTAAACGTACAATGTTGTTGAAAAAGCCCAGTTCATCCTGGATGTAACCGCTCAGGTATTTAGAATCCATTAAACCTCCGGCTGTAACCGCCCTCTGCGCGAGTGGCGTGGTGCGGTCGAAATCCGGAAAGCCATTGGTTGGGAAGCTATAATCAGGATGATTCGGGTTGAAGGGAGAGGTTGGAAGATCGAGATCGTGCGATTGGCCCCAGTCTGCCATATAATTTTTCTTTCCGCCATCAAAACCTGCTAAAATGCGGTGGTTAATGCCAAAAGTTTTAGCCTGACCGTTGATGAATAACTGTGCCAGTTTCATGCTGCTTTCTGCATCCCAGATACCTACATTTCTGATTAAGGTGCCATTTGTATTTACGGCCGAAGGCCATGAGCTGTAGCCAGTTTGAAGGTATTTAAAATATGCTGCCTGTGCCGTTAATTTCCAGGTATCGCTAAAGTTATGCTGCAGGTTTAAGAATAAGCTATGATCATTCATCCTGGTTGGCGGAAGCCCTGGCTGGGTCATGGTTAACTCCCTCGGATAAGTGGCATAACCTGCCGGCGAAAAAATATAATAGGAACCTACCTCAGTCATTTTTGCATTTTGCAAAGTATATTCGGCAGTAAATTTGGTGCGGTCTGATATCTGGTAACTCAATACCGGAGCAAAGGTATACCTGTCATTTTTTTCATAAGGCCTGAAAGAACCTTTGCTTTGCATTGCGGCATTTAAGCGGAACAATAATTTGCCATCGGCAGTAAGTTTACGATCGAAATCAACGGTTGTTCTATAAAGATCATAACTTCCCAAGGTAAAAGAAACTTCGCCTTTGTTAAATCCTGTAGGCTTTTTGGTTACCACATTGTACATGCCGCTCGGATCGCCATTGCCCAGCATAAAACCTGCTGGTCCTTTTACAAACTCGATATGATCTACAATGCTCATGTCTTCCGTTAATGGTCCCCAATACGATGATACCACATTAAAGCCGTTGCGCATGGCCTGAATCTGCGAACCGCGCATGGTAATGTTGGTATACATGTCGCCCCAATGTTCTAAACGCACGGCACCGCTTACATTTCTGATCAGGCCATCGCTCATGCTAATAATCTGCTGATCTTTGATTACCTGATCGCTAACAGTCTGTATATTTTGAGGCGCTTCTAATAATGGTTCGTTCAACCTTAGCGAAGCCGAAGGAAGACTGATTTTATAACGGTTGTTTTTACCTGCAACGGTAACCTCTTCCAGTATCTGATCGTTTTCTTTTAATGTAAAATCTACCACAAGAGTTTGACCGGCCGTAATGGTGATGTTTTTTTCTGATGGATCGATACCCACTGCAGAGGCTTTAATAGTATAGGTGCCAGCCTTAACTCTGTTGATGGTATATAAGCCATTTTCATCAGATGTAGAGCCTAAACCTTTTCCTTTTAATCCGATCGAGATAAAAGCTGCAGGTTTCCCATTAGAGGTTGACACCTTACCTTTTATTGTTCCGGTTTGTTGTGCAAAAGAAAACACACTAAAAAGGGAGAGTAAGAACGTTAAGCCAATGGTTTTGATTTTATTCATTTTATAATTGATATGGGATTTTTATTAGAATTTGTAGGTAACGCTAGCAGCATATGTTCTTAACCTTTGAGGATTTTGGGTAGTATAACCTATCCAGTATTTCTCGTCGGTCAGATTGTCAACCTTTGCAGAAAATCTAATTTTTTTAAGGTCGTAAAATGCAGATGCATTTAGAACGGTATAGGCGGGTAGGGTGTATACGCCCATACTAACACTATTCACGATTTTGTTATCGCTATCATAATTACCTCCAAATCCAAAACCAAGACCTTTTAATGCGTTTCTTGTAAAGCGGTAGCTGACAAAGAAATTGGCAACATAAGGAGACATTGCAGTGGTTGGTCTTCTGTTTATCACATCAGCATCAGCCTCAGTATATTTCGAATCGTTATAGGCAAAACCTGCAATAATATTTAAACCATTTAACGGGTTGGCGATAATATCAACTTCTAACCCTTTACTCAACTGTGTACCGTTCTGGATCTGAGAATTCGCCGGGTCAGCAGGATCGGCCCTTAATACGTTCTCTACTTTGATGTTGTAATAGCTAATGGTAGAAGATAATTTTCCATTAAAGGCGTCGAGTTTAACACCACCTTCTATCTGGTTTGCCTGCTCAAGTTTTGCAATAGTGGTGGTTAGTGTGCCGTTAACCTGTGTACGGTAAGCACCTTTGTTGGTAAAGCTATTTTGATAGTTTGCAAAAATTGACACCTGATCTTTAACTGGCTGGTAAACCAAACCAAATTTAGGGGAGAATCCCTTTTGGGCATAAGGTTCAACCGGGCTATACTCCAACCCGCCTTTATTATCGAAATAATCGTAACGCAATGCCGCCAATGCCATTAATCTGTCGGTTATATTTAATACGTCAGAAATATATGCACCATAAATATTGGTTTTTACATTTACAATATATGGAGGTGCCATGTTTTGCTGCAAATAACGTTGTGCTACATTTTGGCCATTAAATTGGCTATAATCAAATCCGGCAACATTTAAAGGCACAATATCAAACTGGTTGATGCCATTAAAATTGATGGTTGGGCTTTTTCTGAAAAAATCGAATCCCACGACTGTTCTATTGCGCAAACTACCTATATTAAAATCGGCATTAAAGTTTTGTTGTACGCCGTACAGCTGGCTTTTTGAACTTTCTGTAGATTGATCTGCCCTTACCAGATAATTGCTTTTGCCCGCATCCGCAGCATTTCCGGTAACTACGTTATCAGGCAATAAATAGAAATAAGGACCATAACCATTAGAAAAACTATGACTGCTGGTAAAAATCGTACTAGAGCTAAAATGCTCAGAAAATTTATAATCTGCCTGAGCAAAAAAGTTTGTGCTTCTTGATGTATTCAACAACCCATCTCCCCTGTATGGTTGATTGTAATCCAGCTTGGTTTCAGCCGGCGATGTAGCGCCCAGCGCTGAAGTGGGATAATAAAAAAAGAAGGCCTGTTTTCCAGTTCCCTTAGTATTAAATATTTCGGCATCTAACGATAAGGTTAGCTTTTTTGTGATTTTGAATAGCAAACTTGGTGCTATGGCAAAACTTTTGTCGTAGCCTACACCTTGAAAGTCATTGATGTAATTGTAAGCTGCATTTATTCTGAAAGAGATGTTGCTGTCCAATGGTTTGTTAAAATCTATACTGACCCGGCTAAAATCCGAATTTCCCAAGGCAACATTCACTTCACCAGCAGTTTCAAAAAAAGGTTTTTTGGTTACGCGGTTTATTGCACCACCGTAAGAAGTTAGTGCGCTGCCAAATAATGTACCCGAAGGGCCTTTTAATACTTCCAGTTTTTCGAGGTTAACTGCATCTATGCCACCGGTAACTAAACCTGCGACTCCGTTTCTTAATGATGATTGTGCGGTAAAGCCGCGTAAACTGAAGAAACTGCCGCCATCGCCCCCACGTCCGGTTGGCTCCCACATTTTTTGTAGTCCTGGAATGTTCCTGGTTGCATCATCAACAGAAAAAACCATCTGGTCAACCAATACGGACTTATCTACAGTATTGTAAACTTGGGGGTTTTCTAAGTTATTAAGCGGCATTTTTGATATATATTCACTTTTTTTAGTGGAATATCGGTTATCCTTTGTCTGATTAATATTCACCTCGCTAAGCTGGTTGTAATTTTGGCTGATCACAAAATCAACTATTTTGTTCTCACCGGCAGTAATCATCACTGTTTTTTCTACGGATTGCACACCAACTGCCGAAACCCTTAGAATATAAGTTCCTGGTCTAACTCTTTGGATTTCGAACACACCTTTATCATTCGTCACATTGCCTTGGCCTTTTCCTTTCAGGCCTACCGAAATAGAAGCAGCAGGTTTCCCATCAGACGTGGTAACGGTACCGCTAATGGTCGAAAACTGCTGAGCAAAGGAACTTATGCTGATAAAAGTTAACAGAAACACTAAACTAAATAGTTTGATTTTAAACATTATAGTATTTATTTGGATTAATTCTAAACAGATGCAAAATAACGTTAGAAATTTGTGTAATCCAAATTATTTTGAATTATTCTAAATTGGAGAAATTGGCATGTATTTATGCTGCTCTTTTATCTGGAAAATGCTGATGTACTAAAACATTAGTTTATCGTTTTAGCTGCCAGTAACAGCAGATTTTTTCTAGAATTTCCGATTAAAATCCGGTTGCTAATTAATTAGCTAAATGTATTCCGAAAAAGGTTGAAAATAAGACTTATTTCGTTAAATAGTGCCATTGCGTGTAATGGGGGGGTATTTTGGATTGCAAAAGTCAAGTAATGAAGAGGTAAATGTTAATTAATGTTAAATTTTTGAGTTAAAATATGGTTTTATTTAGCTAAAAAGTAGTTAAATGCCTAGTAAAAATGTTGATACTTTAGTTCATAGTCAAACTTAACTAATTAACTAACTAACCATCAATGGAAAAAAATTCTACAAAACATTGCTATGTGAAATTTTTAACGGCAACATTATTTTATCTACTTATCCCCTGGCTGGCCTTCGCCCAGAAAACCATTAAGGGAACAGTTGTAGATCAAACCAACAAACCCATACCAGGAGTTTCGATTATCGAAAAAGGTACCAAAAATGGTACCGCTACAAATGCCGAAGGAAAGTTCACCTTAACAGTTCAAAAAGACGGTGCAATTATTACCGCTAGAATTGTAGGTTATCGTTCAGCAGAAAAAACGGTTTCGGCAAGTGGTACGGTAAGCTTCTCGTTGGAAGAGGATAATAATACACTGAACGAAGTAGTTACTATCGGTTATCAAAAAATTACCAGAAAGAAAACTACAGCTGCAATTTCCAGTATTTCTGGTAAGGAACTGGCTAACTTACCTGCAGCAAGTTTTGACCAGTTGTTGCAAGGTCGTTTATCCGGAGTAAACGTTCAAAACTTTACTGGCCAGCCAGGTGTGGCACCAACAGTATCCGTTAGGGGTAACTCTACAGGTAGCACAGGTTATGATCAGTTTAATGTGATAAGATCACCGCTTTATGTGGTAGATGGTGTTCCTCAATCATCTGACGATCTTGTTCCGCCAGGAACTGGTACGGGCACCAACTACATGGCCGGCCTTAATCCGAACGATATTGAATCTATTGATGTGTTAAAAGATGCCTCAGCAGCAGCTATTTATGGTTCAAGAGCAGCCAATGGTGTAATTTTAATTACAACGAAAAAAGGTGTTGGCGGCGATACAAAAGTAAGCTTTAACTCTTATTATGGTATGGTACAACGCCCTAACTTAAGGCAGGCTACCATGGGAACTACAGAACGCAGGCAAAAAATGGAGGTGCTTCAAAGACAGCTAAGTTACGATCAGCGTGTACAATTACCTTATATACTTACAGATAGTTTAAATCCAGCTTTTAATGGCCATACCGATTGGCAGGATTTATTTTATCAGACAGGTAAAATCAATGATAATAACCTGAGTATAAGCGGCGGTACAGATAATGGAACAACTTACCGATTTAGCGGAGGGTATTATGATGAGGATGGTATTGTAAAAGGAACAGGCTTTAAACGTTATAGTACGCGCTTAAATCTTACCTCGAGAGCAATGAATAAAAAGTTGATGATCAACCCCATATTTTCTTATTCAAGTGCCAGCAGGGGTAGAGGCAATGAAGATCCAAATGATCCATCTAAGCCTACAAAAGTTGGTTCAGGGAATTTACCTTCCTCATTGTTAAATATATCTCCCGAAAAATTGGACTATTTTGTAAGTAAAGATGGTGAAAATTTAAACAGAAATATATCGAACCAGTTTGCAGCCAACCTCAATCTGGCCTATGAATTTAATAAACACTTTACCTTAAATTCACAATCTTCCTATACTAGTAACAATAACCGTAGGGATGTAAGTATGAGCAATTTGTTAAATAATGGTTTTGGCAACAGCTCTTCCAGTTTCTCCTCAACTGATATGGGCTTAAGAACATCGAATTATTTAGCTTATAACGGTTCTATTAAAAAACATTCTTTTAGTGCAGTAGCAGGTCAGGATATAGAGTATAGTTTGTTTCAATCTACTCAGGCATCTGGTTATGGCGGAGCATCAGATAATATTCAAACAGTTACTGGTTTTAAGCAACAGAATATTTATGCTTATTCAAACTACCTCGCGCATGGATTGGTAGCTTATTATGGCCGTTTTAATTATGATTACGATGGCAAGTACCTTTTATCAGGAACGATGAGAACGGATGGTTCGTCTGGTTTTGGGGAAAATAATAAATATGGAGTATTCCCTTCCATTTCTGCAGGGTGGCTTCTTTCCGAAGAAAACTTCATGAAAAACCTATCCAACAACCCTTTTACGCTAATTAAAATTAGAGGAAGTTATGGGGTGACAGGTAACGAAGATAAAAGAAATGCTTACGTGCAATACAATAAATACCTAGTTAATAATGGTGGATTTGCGGGAAATGGTATAGCTAACGGGGTGGCATTTGGTATTCAAGGTGCTACTTCTTATAATGGTGTTACGGCTATTACTCCTAATTTAATAAATGGTGTTGCACAAAAGGATTTAAGCTGGGAGAAATCTACACAATGGAATATTGGTACCGATATGGAAATTGATAACGGTAGATATGCCATTTCATTTGATGTGTATAACAAAGAAGTAAAACAAAAACTTTTTAATGTTGATTTGCCGGTTACATCAGGCTATGACAATGCTTTCACCAATGCATTTGCGGTTCGTAATGCAGGTTTGGAGTTGACTTTAACTGCAAATCCTTTCCGCAAGGAATTTAAGTGGAATAGCTCTTTTAATATCTCTTATAATAAAAATCAGATCATGAGTTTGCCCAATGGTGGCCGTGATATTATTTTGAGTGGAGATCGTTTTGATAAAAACCATGTGCTTTCTGTAGGTAGTCCATTAAATGCTTTCTATTTATACCGGACAAAAGGTGTATTTTCTACTTCAGCAGATATTCCCCAGAATCCTTATACCGGAGAAAGGTATAGAAACAGTAATGGAACATTTAGTGCAGGTGATTTTTATCTGGCAGATTTGGATGGAGATTATTTTATAGATGTTTTTAATGATGGTATTAATCCGGATAAAGCTCCAATTGGCGATCCTAACCCACGTTTTACCGGTGGTTGGACCAACAACTTTTCTTATAAAAATTTCTCTTTGGGGATTTTTGTAACATTCACTCTTAAACGTGACGTACTCAACCTATTTGATTCAGATCGTTTTACGAACTCAACTGATGCTAATGCAGTATATAATTTTGCCAGTGTCTCTTCACCGGATCTAAGTCGCCTGAACATCTGGAGAAACCCTGGAGATCAGGCTGAATATGCAAAACTCGATTTGGGATCCTATCGCTATTATTATACGGCTGCACAATCCTTTTTCCTCGAAAAAGGTGGCTATGCAAGGATCAGAAGTATCAATCTGGGTTATGATTTCAGCCCTAAAATTGTAAGAAAATTAGGCTTAAGTCAGCTGAAATTATACGCTATTGCTGATAACGTATATATGTTCCAGCAATCAAAAAAATTACCAGATGCAGAAGCTGTTAGTGGATATGGGGAGTATAATGGAACCGGATATCCTATTCCAAGAAAATATACTTTAGGTGTACAAGTTCAATTTTAATATCATCAATAAATGAAAAATATAATCACAAAAATCGGTGTACTTATCGCAATGGCTACAGCGGTTACCGTAAGTTCCTGTAAAAAATTATTATATGAGGAACCTAAGGACGCACCCTATGAGCAAACATTCTGGCAATCATCCAGAGATGTAAGAAGTGCCATCGCTGGTAATTATGCCATGATGCGGAGTGCGATTACCTTCAAAAACAATCGTTATTTTATGTATGGTGACGCTATCGCCAAAAACTATTTTACGATCCAGTATTCAGGAGATGGTTTAGAGGGAATTCAGGGTGGAGATTTTACCTTTCAATACAATATTAATACACTGGCAAATTATACTTTGTATTATAAAAGCATTGCCATGTCTAACCTGATTTTGAAAAAAGTTAATGCCATGAGCGATGCGCAATTGTCTGCTGAAGACGATCCTGCACAATTCCGGAATTCAGCGATTGGCCAGGCCTATTTCCTTCGTGCATTAAGCTACTTTATGATGGTAAGGGTATGGGGCGATGTACCGTTAGTTACAGAGTCTTACGAAGATCCGATCAATGCACCTCAATTACCAAGAAGTTCAAAATCGGACGTGATGAAATTGATTGAAAATGATTGTCACAAAGCCATTAATCTATTAAGCTGGAATTATGCCAATACCGGAGACGCAAAGGTTACTGCAAATAAAGGTTCAGTGTATGCCCTTTTAGCGCATTTGTATCTTTGGAGAGCAACCATGTCTGACGTTTCAGTTGATGCGCCTAATTTGACTGATGTGAACAATGCCGATACGACCATAAATACATTAATTAGCAAAGGAGGCTATGCTTTAACAGATACCGCTAATTATAAAAATACTTTTATTGGTCGTTCTTCCGAAGGTATATTCGAAATTAACATCAGCGAGAATACATTGGAGGGTTCTAATAGTTCTATAGGTTCTTATTTTTTAAATGAGAATTATATTAAAGGTTATGGAAACAATCCACGTTTTTATACTACGCCTCTATATCTTAATAACCATTTCGAAACAACCACTGATATCCGTTATAAAAAGGGCTTTGACCTTGCTAACCCGGATAAACCAATGAGTATAAAGTACAGTAATGTAACGTACAGAAATCCTGGGCAAAAATTAGACCCTTATCTAAGCAATAACATTATCATTTTCAGACTGGGCGATATGAAACTACTTAAGGCGGAAATTGCACTTTACAAAAAGGATGCAGCAACAGCTATTGGTATTATCAATGATTTCAGAAAAAGAAATGACCCAAATCCGGTATTAATTCCTGCTGGAAGCTCCGTAGATCAGGTAATGGATGAATATGCTTATGAGCGTGGTAAAGAAATGTATCTGGAAGGACATTTATTCTATGATTTGCTTAGGACCAGAAGATACGGCCTTATCGTAGATTGGCTTACAGAAAGCAGGTTTAGAAGAGAAGGTTTTTATTGGCCTGTAGACCCTGCATTGTTTAGAAACAATCCGTTATTGAAACAAACACCATATTGGCTGGGTAAAGTATAAGTTGTTTTTATTAAGAGATTAAAAAATATGAAAAATAATATATTAGTATATCTTTCATTAATATTACTGGCGCTAACGGCTTGTAAAAAAAATGATTATAAAAGGGATGGCGGCCCAAGTGACCCCAATGTAAACTTAAGTACTTACGATTACTTAAAGTCTAACCGCAATTTCGATTCCTTAGTGAAAGTGATAGACAGGGCAGGTTTAAAAGATGCGGTAAATGGTAATGTAACCCTTTTTGCAACTACAAATTATGGCATAGCTACGTATGTGAAAGCCAAGAAATATCAGAAATCTATCCAGCTTGGAACAGAAAACTTTGACTTCGGTATCAAAGATATTCCGGCACAGGAATTAAATGATTCATTAAAGACCTATTTATTTGCGGGCAAGATCAACAGAGACCAGATGACAGTTAGCGGTAAGCTTTATAATAGTTTACTCGGAGCTATTCCAGATGTTCAATATTTGATCAAATTGAGACGTTCTTATGACTATACACAGTATGTTAACTATGTAGATTATGTAACTTATACTAAAGTAATCGGAACCCGCGATGATCAGGAGGCGGATCAAAGTACTATTCCCGATTCACAAAAAGATAAGGCTGTGGATTGCCAAACGTCAGGAATCATTACCACAAATGGGATTGTTCATGTATTAAATGGAAACCACAGGTTATTTTTTAATGCACAGTCTTTGGGCAATTAATTTAATCGCAATTAATTATGAAAATGAAATATATTTTAGGCTTATTACTCTTGTTAGGCGTAGTAGCATGTAAAAAAATACAAAATGGCTTTTTAAGTGATACCATTCGATATAAAGACAATAATATTTATGCGAAAAGAGGCTTGCCTCTTTTTCAATCAGATAGAATTAATGCAGATGGTTCTACACCGCCTTTTACCTATAAATTACTCAATTTAAGAAAAGAAGATGGTTCTCCTGCACCGGCAGAGTTTTCGAAGGAATACGAAATTACTGTTTTTAAAACTGGTGCCAATTTTGATCCAGAAACAGATGTAACCCTTGAGTTGCTAAATAAAAAAAGGGAGGTGGTGAAAAAGAAACCAATGGAGTTTAATGAATTGAGCGGACAGCTTACCTTTAACCAGGCATCTGGTTTCTTACCCCTGGGAAGATATGTATATGATGTAGAAATGACTAATGGTACTGGTACCAAGCTATTTCCTAAATTAGCAACAATTAACGTGGTGGATCCCACTATAGATGATTTATTTGAAATTACAGATAATGTAGCTAACGGCTTTAATGATGTTACAGGTGCAGTAACGCCAATGAAAAACCCAATCATTACCTGTACAAAAATTTCATCTTTAGGTGCAAGAGCTATACTGAAAATGGTGGATAAAAATGGAAATGTCTTTAATCCTAAAGCAAAAGAAATTATAGCAAGGGGAGATAGGCCAATTTTTGAAAACTATGCTAAATTCAACCCGGTTATTCAAACGGACACCGCTATGATCTGCGATTTTGAGTTAGCACCTTTTCCTTTAACAAAATATGTTACACCAACTACCGATTGGGGTTTTTTAATGTATTATAGAATACCGAGTACTTTTATAAAATCAATAGATGGCTTTCCATCATCACCAGGTTTCTCTGTAAACCCAAGGTGGTCTTGGAGACTCAAATTAGAAGGTACTTATGTAATACAGGTGAAATTTACTGATGTAACCAGAAAATAGAAAAGAATGCCATCTCCTTAACAGGAAGATACTTTCTTTTTTTAATACAAAGCAAAAACGGCAATTTTCAATATGAAAATTGCCGTTTTTTACGAAAGTCGAAACTAAAAATCCTTCTTACTTAATCGTGATAACCTGTAAACTCAGTGGTCGTTCCGTATCATTGGCAGGTGCGGTCAAACCACCACAAATAATATCATAATGATAACCTGCTGTAAAGCTGGTGTTCGCAGAAGTAGCTTTAACTGCTCCTGATGACGTTTCTTTAGCATCCAATGTATAAGTTCCCGCATCTACAGCGATGAAACCACTTGCAGTTTTGTAAGCTTTATTGGTAACCAGCATGGTCGTTGCGCCGGTTTTGGCCAGGTCTAAAGCAGGGGCATCAGGAGATAAGTTGATAAAACGGATGTAGGCTTTATCCGTTGATGGAATGGAAAGATCATCGCCAATAGTATAAACATCCAATGCGGCAGGTTTATTAATCAAATAAGACGAATAATAAGTGCTTGCATTCAAAGTAATGGTTTTGGTTAACAAACTCTCCGCACTGCTGGCCGTTGTAAATTTTAAACTGTAAGCGCCAGCGGCATATGAAAGATAATTAACAGCGCCTCCAAATGGCAAAGCTGCTGAATTAACCATATTGCCATTAAAGTAAGCATTGTAGGTAGCCAAAGATGGTGATACATTGATTACCCTTAAATAAGATATGGTTGGATCGGTAGTTTCGGCTTTTTTACATGAAGTTATTGCTGTAAAAGCAATTAGAACAAATAAAGCAATCGATTTAAAATGAAATGGCGTAAAATTCTTCATACGTTTAAAATTTTATTTAATATTTAAGGAGTACCCATAAAACGATAGTCAGATTGCATTCGCTACAGGCATGTAAATATTGGGTTTATACAGCAAAGAAGGATGTTAAATGTTGTTAAGCAGATGTTAAATTTTAGCTCCAGTTTTTAACAATGTTAAAATTCGCACTTAGAGAGGTGTGAAGGATAAATATTGAGTTAAAAGTTTTGTATGCCTTAAAGTATGCCTATGGGCCGTTTAAGTCAGATTAGTTCAATAAAACCAAAAGCTTAACATAAAAAAAACACGATATTATTGTGTAACTCGATTTTTATTTAAACCTTTGCACCTCAATAGAGTTAAAGCCGTTTTAATACGCAAGAAATGATTAAACAAATTTTACATGAACTTTCAGTTTCCTCAACACAAATGGTGTCTGGGAAAGGTTTGTTTATTAATCATTTTCAACCCGTATTTTATTGTCCCACAAGCCGGCAAAATTTCACTCCACGTATTTAGTACCTACACTAAACGTAACGAGGAATTGATCCTCTCTAAAAACCCAATTAACAAGAATACTTATAATTTTTCGTTAGAAAACGAATGGATATT
>Ga0065714_10002217_pt1 | contig 49867 bp, 43 predicted proteins | sample MisRhiReplicate2_FD_59101 | JGI IMG/M metagenome (GOLD analysis project Ga0065714, IMG submission 59101) | Miscanthus rhizosphere microbial communities from Kellogg Biological Station, MSU, sample Rhizosphere Soil Replicate 2: eDNA_1 v2... | ecosystem: Host-associated > Plants > Roots >...
CACAGATGGCATAAACTTTACTTCAGTTAATAACTATGTGGCACAAAATGTAAATGGCGCGCAGTACTTTGATTTTGGAAGCGCCAAAACATTCCAGTATTTTAAAGTTATTTTAAATTCAGCACAGGATGGTCAACAATTTGCCAGTCTTGCCGAATTGGGATTATATTAGATTTTCAAAACCAAACAACAAAAAAGGTCCCGATTTACATCGGGACCTTTTTAAATATGATTATCGCCTAAGCGAAAATTTCTATTTTACTGCATCAATTACAGCTTTGAAAGCTTCTGGGTGATTCATTGCTAAATCAGCCAATACTTTACGGTTTAAACCGATTTCTTTAGAAGCTAGTTTACCAATTAATTGAGAGTAAGAAATACCGTGCTGACGAGCACCTGCATTAATACGTTGGATCCATAATCCGCGGAATTCTCTTTTCTTAACTTTACGGTCACGNTATGCATATTGCAAACCTTTTTCTACTGTGTTTTTAGCAACAGTATAAACCTTACTTCTTGCTCCCCAATAGCCTTTGGCTAGATTAAGGATTTTTTTTCTTCTTCTTCTCGAAGCTACTGCGTTTACCGAACGTGGCATGTTGTTGTTGTTTTTTGGNAAGCGGCGTTCCGTTTAANCGGAAACTTAAAGCCTGATACCTGGTGAATTAATAAATTACTTTCCGATACAAAGCATACGTTTAACGTTACCCATATCAGCATCAGATACGATACTTGCTTGACCTAAGGCACGTTTACGTTTAGTACTCATCTTAGTTAAGATGTGACTTTTGTATGCGTTGTTTCTTTTGATTTTACCTGTTCCAGTAAGCGAAAAACGCTTTTTAGCACTGGAATTGGTTTTCATTTTTGGCATAACCTGTTTTTTAATTTATAAACCTATTTTTATTTTTTTGCTACTTTAGGCGCAACTGTTAGGAACATACGTTTACCTTCTAACTTAGGTAATAACTCTACTTTTCCTACATCTTCTAAAGCCTGGGCGAATTTTAATAATAAAATTTCTCCCTGCTCTTTGTAAACAATTGCTCTACCTTTAAAATGCACATAAGCTCTAACTTTCTCACCGTTCTCTAAAAAGCTTACTGCATGCTTCAATTTAAACTGGAAATCGTGATCGTTNGTGTTAGGACCAAAACGGATCTCCTTAATTACAGTTTGNTTNGCATTAGCTTTAATTTCTTTCTGCTTTTTCTTTTGCTCNTAAACAAATTTACTGTAATCAATAATTCTACAAACTGGTGGTACGGCATTTGGAGATATTTCTACCAAATCCAATTCCAGTTCATCAGCAAGTGCCAAAGCTTTTGCCAAAGGATAAATCCCCGGTTCAACATTATCGCCAGCTAAACGCACTTCGGGCGATTTAATATACTGATTAATGTTATGCTCTGCTTCTTTTTTCTTAAAAGGTGGACGTGGTCCCCTGTTAAATCCTGGTCTTCCTAATGCCAAATTTGTACTATTTAATTTAAACTGTTATTTCTTTTCTTAATAAATTGTTGAACTCTTCCAACGTCATTTCGCCTAAATCTCCCTCTCCATGCTTACGTACAGAAACTTTTTCTTCTGCCATTTCTTTATCACCGATAATGAGCATGTACGGGATCTTTTTAACCTCCGAATCACGTATTTTGCGACCGATTTTCTCATCACGGAAGTCAATCAGCCCGCGAATATCGGAATTATTTAGTTCATCTAAAACTTTTTTTGCATATTCTTCATATTTTTCTGAAATAGGAAGAATAATAAATTGTTCAGGGCTTAACCATAAAGGGAAGTTTCCGGCACAATGTTCAATCAAAACGGCAATAAATCTTTCCAATGAACCAAATGGCGCACGATGAATCATTACAGGCCTATGCTTTTGGTTATCGCTACCGGTATATTCCAATTCAAAACGCTCTGGCAGGTTATAATCAACCTGGATAGTACCCAATTGCCATTTTCTACCTAAAGCATCTTTTACCATAAAATCAAGCTTAGGACCATAGAAAGCGGCTTCGCCATATTCTACAACGGTATTTAAGCCTTTTTCTGCAGCCGCTTCGATAATCGCATTTTCAGATAGTTGCCAATTCTCATCAGAACCAATGTATTTCGATTTATTATCCGGATCTCTTAACGAAATTTGAGCAGTATAACTCTCAAAACCTAATGATTTAAACACATAAAGCACTAAATCGATAACTTTTTTAAACTCATCTTTAACCTGTTCTGGCATACAGAACAAGTGTGCATCATCTTGAGTAAAGCCACGTACACGGGTTAAACCATGTAATTCGCCACTTTGTTCGTAACGGTAAACAGTACCAAACTCTGCAAAACGAACCGGAAGATCTTTGTAAGAACGCGGTTTTGTTTTGTAAATCTCACAGTGGTGTGGGCAGTTCATCGGTTTTAAGAAGAACTCCTCTCCTTCCTGCGGAGTTTTAATCGGTTGGAAAGAATCTTTACCGTATTTCTCCCAGTGACCAGAAGTTACATATAAATTTTTATGCCCAATATGTGGTGTTACTACTTGCTCGTAACCTGCTTTAGCCTGTGCTTTAGTTAAAAAGTTAACCAAACGTTCGCGCAAAGCAGTTCCTTTAGGTAACCATAAAGGTAAGCCCATTCCTACTTTTTCTGAGAAAGCAAATAATTCCAGCTCTTTTCCTAATTTACGGTGATCGCGTTTTTTAGCTTCTTCGATCATCAACAGGTATTCGCTCAGCTCGCTCGCTTTAGGAAAAGTTACACCATATATACGCGTTAGCTGTTTTTTGGTTTCATCGCCACGCCAATAAGCACCAGCCACATTCATCAGTTTTACAGCTTTTACAAAGCCAGTATTCGGAATGTGTGGACCACGGCATAAATCGGTAAACGAACCTTGGGTATAAAAAGTAATTTTACCATCTTCCAGACCGTCAATCAAATCCAATTTGTATTCATCGCCTTTTTCAGTAAAATATTTTACCGCATCAGCTTTGCTTACACTTTCGCGCACAAAAGTTTCCTTTTGCTTGGCCAGTTCGATCATTTTGGTTTCAATGGACTTGAAATCATCCGAAGAAAATTCGCGGTCGCCAAAGTCTACATCATAATAAAAACCGGTTTCAATTGCCGGACCGATACCAAATTTAGTACCCGGGTAAAGTGCCTCTAAAGCCTCAGCCATTAAGTGGGCTGATGAATGCCAAAAAGTTGATTTTCCGGCGGCATCATTCCAGGTTAACAATTTTACTGTTGAATCAGATTCGATTGGTCTTGTTGAATCCCAAACCTCGCCATTAACCTCTGCAGCTAAAACGTTACGGGCTAAACCCTCAGAAATTGACAATGCAATTTGATGGGCAGAAGTGCCCTTTTCATACTGACGGACAGAACCGTCAGGTAAAGTAATGTTAATCATCTACAACTATGATTTAAATTTTAAATTAAAAAGTTTTAAAGATCACTTACAATGTGATTTTATTTTGTGCAAAGGTACGAAATTTATACTGTTACTGATAGACAAACTTAAAATTCTATTTGGGCTGAAGGCCCACCTCGTTGAGGTATGTTTTCTGTATCGCCAATACACGATCTGGGTAAGTATTCAATTTTTCATACTTAAACATCAGCTGATCATGTAATTTTTTCCTTTCGCTAATGATTTTTGTCTGGAGCATTTGCTGTGCTGATTTACCATAATCGTTTATGGCTGTCACGTAGGCAATTACGCTTTCATTAAATTTTTCAGCTGCTTTGCTTGGTTTGAGATCTGCAATATCTGCAAGTTCCATTTTAGAATTGTTAACCAGGTTTTCTGCTTTGTTAGATAAAGAAATAGAATCCGGAAATCCTTTTACATATACTTTCGAAGTATCTTTAAAAACACTGTCCGTTTCGTCGATCTGCCTCATCTGGCGCAAAAAAATTGAAGTTACTTTTTCGTTATAGGCATAATCACTGGTTGATGATGTGCAGCTGAACAGCAGCATTAGGGAAAGGGAAAGCAAAGCAGGTTTAAAAGATTTCATATTTTGTTATCGTTTAATTTTTTTGTTTAAATGATTTACCACAGCCATCTTTCGTATCTAAACAGCGTTGGTTAGTGTCACCATGAACTAACCATAACATTAAAGCAAAAATTTGGTTTTCAAATATTTACGCAATGGAATATCTACAAACCTCATAATGAGATAAGCTAACACGGTTAAAATCAATACCGAAACAGGAATAACTACCCATAAGGTTGACATTGCAGGTTTAACCACGGCCACGTATGTTAAAAATACCCAAACAAACGGATAGTGTGTCATATACAAGGGATATGATATTTCACCAGAAAGTTTACAAATATTTTTTGAAGCAGGATTTAGTCCTGCACCAGCACCCAAGGCTACCAAAAATGGAAAGTAAAACAATACAATTATCGGTTCGGTAATCCAGTTGTAACGATCGGCATAAGGGAATAGAAATGCCGCGAGCAAAAGCACACTCACGCCCAAAAAGCCTAATTTGTTTTTGATGATCCAGTTGAAGCGGTAAACCAGCATACCAGCTGTAAAAGAATACAGCACGCGCGCTCCACCGTCCCAGAAATTCTGTCCTCCCCAGCCACCGCCTAAATTTCCATTGGGAACCTTTACACCGATATAAACAAGGCATGCTACCCCAACTAATGCCAAAACCAACAATACTTTTTTATTCAGTTTGTAAAGTATAAGGATGTAAAAGATATTGGCAATATACTCCCAAAACAGCGACCAGGCAGGTGCATTTAAGCAAAAAAGGTTGGTATAACGTTCTGGCATTATCGGATAAGGGATCAAAAAAGCTGATGCTAAAAACAACAATGCTGTTTTGCCTAAACCATAAATGCTGTAAAAATCGCTGAACGGATCAAATAAAAAGGTGAGCAGTCCTAAAACAGAACCTATCACCACCAATGGATGCAAACGGATCAGCCTCAATTTAAAAAACTGGAACAAGCCGATATGCGGTGCGCGGTTATCGTAAGCATAAGCAATTACAAAACCAGATAAACAGAAAAAGAAATCGACAGCAAGGAAACCATGCGACAGAAAATTCTTGTTATAATCGGTAATGGCGATTTCCATAAAATGATAAACCACCACCACAATGGCAGCTACCCCCCTTAATCCGTCTAAAATTTCGAAGTGCAGCTTGGTTGCTAAAAGATTAGTCTTATTTTCTGCTGTAGTCACTTGGTTAGGTTATTTAATTTTGTTTCAATAATAACCATTCTCATTTTATATGACAAATTACAGCGGGCAATGAAGCATAATCTTCAAAAATGATACAAAAAAGCCCCGAAGCTTAAAAAATCGGGGCTTGATAGAAAATTAGAGCTGTTTTTATTCTTAATTCATTCCAAATGCTCTTCCCTGGCCGCCACCACCTGGTCTGTTCTGTCTAAAACGTTTCATCATGTTCTCCATTTTAGTTTTATATTCTTCAGGAGTGATCAATTTAGCTTTTTTAGGCGCGGTTACATCTTTCGAACTTACATTCCTATATTCAATGCTTTTTGCAATCGAGCTGTTACCCCTACCTTCAATGGCCAAAACAGCGCCTTCTGTCCACATATTTGGATTTGGAGAAAAGTCAAAACCTAGATCTTTGGTATACCAGATTTTCGTTTCTTCCACTACGTTTTTATCCATATCCAATATCTTGATTGCTCTTGTAGACCTTACAATGGCCTGGTGACAAGTAAAGCCTAAAATCTGTTTGGTAGAATCCGTTTTTACTACTTCAACAGTAGGCGCAGGAGCCGGTTTTGCCTTGGTCGTATCGTTCGGGTTTCCACCCCCCATCCTCATCGAACTAATTGGGCCAGAAGTAGACAAAGCTAATTTACTAGGCATGTAATAAGTGGTATCGTTTAAATCGAATACCTCGGTAAGCCCCTTATCCGCGAAAGTATAATAGTATTCGCGGTTGCCGCCACCACCACCAAAACGCATCATCATACGGCCCATTCCGCCGCCACCGCCACCTGCGCCATTGCTATCTTCGGTTTCTTCAACGGGCATATAACTGGCATTTGTAGCGGTAAATAATAACTCGAAATTGGTTTTGCTTGATGAAGGCATCCTGGCTTTCATTTGGTCGGTTAACTGTATACCACTAGCTGATGCCATTGCTGCCGGATCAATGGTATTTTCGAACTGTATTGCTCCAGAAGTCTTTTTTTGTGCATTTGCAACGCTTGCAATCGACATTACTCCTAATAAAGCGATGAATATTTTTTTCATTATGATTTTGTTTTGTCTTTTAGATACGAAAGCCCTTAAAAGGTTTAACAAAGGTATTGCAGATTGTAACGTAAAGCTTGTTAAATTGTGTTAAAATCAATAACTGGATTGGCTGAACAGGGTGTTTAAAGGCAGATGTAATTTATTTTTTACAATAGAGCTTGTTTTTTGAAAAGCAATTGCAGTAGTTCTTTGGTTACTGTAGTCCTGCCCTTTGCTTAGTCCCGATAGAACATACAGTTAATTTACAATTGATCTTTAAATCGGGATAACGCTGACGGTCAGGTTTATTTAACAACAAATTGTGGTGCTTTTAAAGAAAACCTCGCTGTTTGATTCGCTTAAACCACAGTCTGTTTCCCCATAGACCGAAATCTTTGATTAATGACAATAATGATCTAAAAGGACACAGACCACGAGATAAGAGTAAAATCCAGTTATAAATCGGCTAGTGAGCCACCAGCCCGGGATTGGTCACTCCCCTTTAGGGGTTGGGGTTTAATATTCTGTACTCTCCAACCAACCATTACAAAGCACATCGGCAATGTGCATGGTTTTTATAGGCAAGTTATTTTTATCGATATAGCCTTGAAGGTGCAAAAGACATGATAGATCGGTAGAAATGATATAATCGGCTTGTTGCGCCAATGCGTGATTAACTTTTTGCTCGGCCATGGCTGATGAAATAGCATCGAATTTAACGGCAAAAGTACCGCCGAAACCACAGCACATATCGGTATCTTCCATTTCAATCATTTCTAGACCGTGCACTTTTGAAAGCAATTGACGAGGTTCATCTTTGATTTTGCATTCGCGTAAAGCACTGCACGAATCGTGGTAAACAGCTTTACCTTCAAGTTCAGCACCGAAATAATCCTTTTTAGCCACGTTGACCAGGAAATCAGAAAGCTCCCAAATATTCGACTGCAAACTCCGGCATTTATTGTGTACAATGGTATTGGTAAAAAGATCATTAAATCCACCTTTCACCATGCCCACACACGATGCAGATGGTGCCACCACATAAGTATTTTCGGTGAAATCGTTCAGAAACTTTGTGCCCACTTCTTTAGCTTCATCCCAATAACCTGCATTATATGCCGGTTGACCACAACAGGTTTGCTTCGAATTATAGGCAACATCACATCCCGATTTTTCCAATAACCTTAAGGTATTAAAAGCAGTTTCGGGGTATAACTGATCTACAAAACAAGGCACAAATAATTCTACTTTCATCATATTCTAAACGACTGCAAACTTACAATTTTAGCGATTCTTTACGTTCGATTTTTCTTAAAAGCACCAAAAAGATTAATCCAATAATAAAAAATGATGCCAAAGCAATAATTGAGTAGCGAATATTTCCGGTTAAATCTTCAATGTAGGCAAAGCTGAATAAACCAATCACAATGGCTAGTTTTTCGGTTACATCGTAAAAACTAAAAAACGAAGTGGTATCTTTTGTATCAGCAGGCAAATATTTAGAATAAGTAGAACGTGATAAGGACTGGATTCCACCCATTATTAAACCCACAATCGCTGCCAATGAATAAAATTGATATTCATTTGTAATATAATAACCATAAACACAGCAACCGATCCATACTAAAACAACCATAATCAGCACATTTACATTACCTATTTTTTTAGCAAGAAACGACATCAGCATAGCACCCGGAATGGCTACTAACTGAATAATTAATATTACAGCAATCAATTTTGCAGTTCCTAATTTTAAGGTTTTTTCGGCAAAACCTGCTGCCGCCAACATAATGGTCTGCACTCCCATCGAATAGAAAAAAAAAGAAAATAAAAATCCCTTCAGTTTGCTGATCTGTTTTAGCTGTCCCCATACTTTGGTAAGCTCACTAAAGCCATCTTTAAAAATATTTGTTTTTACTTTTTCATTTTGTGGGGTTCCATTTGGAAGCACTTTAAATGGAATCTGTGAAAAGCCGATCCACCATACACCAACCAGTAAAAAGGACAGTCGTGGCGGAAATGAGGCGTCGGTAATCCCAAACCATTCTGGTTTTAACACAAACAGAAAACAGATCAATTGTAATAATACTGAACCAATGTAGCCATAAGAAAAACCTTGTGCACTTACACGGTCCTGATGTTCTTCAGTTGCAATTTCCGGCAGGTATGAATTACTGAACAAAACGCCTCCGATATAACCCATTGCTGCCAGAGCAAATAAAATGATACTCATTTCCAGTGTATCCAGTTTAAAAAAATACAAACCAATACAAGCCGCTCCACCTACGTAGGTAAAGAATTTCATAAACGATTTCTTATTTCCTCTTCTATCCGCAATCGACGAAAGCATCGGCAATGCAAAAGCCATAATCAGATAGGCAAATGATAAGGCGTAATTGGAAAGTGATGTATTTACAAAGGTCCTTCCGAAAAACTGCACCTTATCGCCATGCTCTTTTGTAGTGGTTATAATGGTGTAATAAGCTGGAAAAATAGTAGAGGTAATAACTAAGTTATAGGCAGAATTTGCCCAATCGAAGAATGCCCATGAACGGATGGTTTTCTTATTGTTTTTTGTTATCATTTAGTTTTTTGGCTTCGCTGGCGATTGCGTTGTTAATTTGATTCCACCGGTTAAATAGTTCATTACAAAACTAATACTTTATTGGTAACTTGTCTGGCATTTTTCTCACATCTCGAGATAATACTTCTTCCCATCAGTTTTAATCTTACCTGCATCTAATAATTCTCTTATGGTATCAATTCTTTCAGTTTCAGTACCATTTTTAATGTTCATTACCAGATCATCAAGACTTAAAGGTTGCTGTTGTAGTAAAGATACAATCTCGAATTCGATTTCATATCTCATTTGATTTTGGTTTTCAGCTCTTTTTTCTGCCAGACAAACATCGCAAACCCCACATTTTGTAGCATGATGCTCATCAAAATAGTTAAGCAATTGAACACTCCGGCACAAATCAGACGAAGCATAAGCCACAACCGCATTAATCTGCTTGTGTAAAATCTCTTTTCTGAACCCCAAGTATTTCACATCAAGATCAAAATGATCCATATCTACCCTTGGCCTAACATATTGCAATTGCGGTTGATCGGTTTGCTGAATATAAGTAAGCAATTCAATTGTTTGTAATTTATTAAGCAAAGCGATAATATCTTTATAAGACAAGCCTGTTCTTTTGGCCAAATCCGCCTCATTAATCTTAACGAAACCATCAAAAGCGCCGCCATGCGAGCGCAGAATAGTTTTGACAATGCCATCGTAAGCTTTGTTTTCGATCTGAAAACGGTAGATATCCTCATGACTGGCAATAAACATCATCCTTGAAGGTAAAAAAACACTTTCAGATAACGTAAGATAACCATCATGCTCTAAAAATTTCAATGCGGAAATGGTTTTTAATACACTTATATTAAACCGCTTACAGAAATCAGCGATATCGAAAGTAAAGGTTAAGCCTTCACCAGCACCAAATGCCAATTGAAAGTAATTGCCAAGGTAGTGATAGGTTTTTCTGATTTCATCCGGAGAAGGAAAGCTATCTAAATACCGGGATTCTAAGCCAAGTATATCAGATTGATTTGCCAATAAAACGGCATAACTCCTTTTTTCGTCACGTCCAGCCCTACCCGCTTCCTGATAATAAGCTTCCAGACTTTCAGGTAGATCTAAATGCACCACAAAACGAACGTCTGACTTGTCAATCCCCATTCCAAAAGCATTAGTAGCCACCATGATACGGGTTTTATTGTTTTTCCAATCTTCCTGTTTCAGAAAACGGACATCGCGTTCCAATCCGGCATGGTAAAAATCAGCTTTAATCCCATTTCGATTAATAAAATTGGCTACTTCAGCAGTTTCCCTGCGATTACGCACGTAAACCAAGCCTGTTCCTTTTACATTCTGGCAAATATCTATCAGCTTTTTATATTTATCTTCATTCCCAAAAACCACATAACTTAAATTTTCCCTGGCAAAACTTTTCACAAAAACCTGCGGGTCTTTCATTTCCAGTTTCTCGATAATATCCTTCCTTACAAAATCAGTTGCTGTGGCGGTGAGTGCTAAAACAGGAATATCAGGTAAGATTTCGCGGAGTTTGGATAGCTGTAGGTATGGTGGACGAAAATCGTAACCCCATTGCGAAATACAATGCGCTTCATCCACTGCAATCAGGTTCACATTCATATAGGAAATACGAACCCGCACCAAATCTGACAATAAACGCTCCGGAGACAGGTAAAGAAATTTAATTTTGCCGTAAATGCAGTTGTCCAATAAAATATCAATTTCACGTTTACCCATCCCGGCATAAATGGCAATGGCTTCAATTCCTTTTGATTTCAGGTTTTCTACCTGATCCTTCATCAGGGCAATTAAGGGAGAAACTACAATACAGATTCCTTCTTTAACCAAGGCAGGTACCTGAAAACAGATCGATTTTCCACCGCCAGTTGGCAAAAGCGCTAAACTATCTTTACCTGCTAAAACTGAAGCAATAATATCTTCCTGTAGAGGTCTAAAAGCCTGGTGTCCCCAATATTTTTGTAAAATCTCTATTGCTGTCATAAATCGGCGGTATCAAAACTATAAAAAAGCTGTTGATATTGCTAAATTGCGGCACAATTAATCAAAAATTGATGAAACACCTCTATTTTCTATCCGCTCTTTCCTTATTATTTTTCAGTTCTTATGCCCAGGAAAAGAAATGGGATATTGAAAAATACCAGGGCCCTACAAAAAGCTTCACGCTAAATACTGATGAAGGCACCTGGATGAACCTTGATGTAAGTGCTGATGGACAGGAAATTGTTTTTGACTTATTGGGCGACATTTATGTAATGCCAATTACTGGTGGTGTGGCAAAATTGATTAGCGGAGGAATTGCATGGGATGTTCAGCCACGCTTTAGCCCTAACGGAAAATATATTTCCTATACCAGCGACAAAAGCGGTGGAGATAATATCTGGATTATGAACCGTGATGGTTCGGGTAAAAAACAGGTTACCAAAGAAAGTTTCAGGTTATTAAACAATGCCACCTGGATGCCAAATAGTGAATACATTATAGCGCGTAAGCATTTTACAGCAAGTCGTTCTCTCGGCGCAGGCGAAATGTGGATGTACAACATAAATGGTGGCGATGGTGTACAGTTAACCAAACGTAAAAACGACCAGCAGGATGCAGGCGAGCCTAACGTTTCGCCAGATGGAAGATACGTTTACTTTAGTGAAGATGTGAGCCCTGGTCCAAATTTCGAATACAGTAAAGATCCCAATGGAACCATTTATGCCATCCGCCAGCTCGATTTAACCACAGGAAAACTTAATACTTTAATTGATGAACAGGGCGGCGCATGCCGTCCGCAGGTTTCTCCGGATGGAAATTTAATTGCTTTTGTAAAAAGGGTAAGGTTAAAGTCTACCTTGTACGTTCAGAACCTTAAAACAGGAGAAGAGTGGCCAATAAATGAGGATTTGTCGCATGATCAGCAGGAAACCTGGGCAATTTTTGGCGTTTATCCCAATTTCGCCTGGACACCTGACAGCAAAAGCATTGTTTTTTATGCTAAAGGAAAAATAAGGAAAACCGAAATCGGTACACTGATTAACAGCACGATTCCTTTTCAGGCAAATACCATTCAAACTGTACAACAGGCTTTACATTTTGAACAGCAGGTTTTCAGTAATGAGTTTTCGGCCAAAATGTTAAGGCAGCTTACAACATCCCCAGATGGAAAAACCATCGTTTTTAATGCGGCAGGATATCTATATAAGCAGGAATTACCAACCGGAACACCAGAAAGATTAACAAATGGTTTAGATTTCGAATTCGAACCAGCTTTTAGTCCGGATGGAAAATACTTGATTTATACCACCTGGAGCGATGAATTACGCGGAGCAATAAAGCGGACAGATGTAAAATCTGGAAAAACTATTACGCTAAGTGATGAAAAAGGTTTTTATTACTCTCCTCAATATTCAACCAAAGGTGATAAAATTGTTTTCAGAAAAGGAAGTGGCAACGATGTTTTAGGTTATAATTATGGCCGTGGAACCGGAATTTTTATTATGCAGGCCAATGGTGGCGCTAAAACCTTAATTTCGGATAATGGAATTCGTCCGCAATTTAACAATACCGATACCCGCATTTATTTCCAGAGTTATGCAGATGGTAAAAAAGCCCTAAAAAGTATCGATTTAAACGGGGCAAACGAAAGAATACATTTTACTTCTCAATATGCTAATCAGTTTGTGATTAGTCCTGATAATAAGTGGGTGGCCTTTAACGAATTATTTAACGTTTACATCACACCGATGATCAATATTGGTACGGCGCAGGATGCATCGGCAGGTAATAGTGCTATTCCGGTTACAAAAGTGACTACCGACGGTGGAACATACATTCAATGGAGCGCAGATAGTAAAAGCCTGCACTGGACATTAGGACCAAAATATTTCACCATTGATGTAAACAGTGCTTTCAATTTTGATGGCACCACTCCTAAAACTGAAGCTTCCTCTATCGATATCAATCTGGTTTTAAAATCAGATGTTCCTAAAGGAATTATGGCCTTAAAAGGTGCCAGAATTATTTCAATGAAAGGTGATGAAGTAATTGAAAATGGAACTATTCTTACAGATGGAAATAAAATCACTGCAATCGGAAAATCTGATGCAATAACCATCCCTTCCAATGCCAAAGTAATTGATGTAAATGGCAAAACCATTATGCCGGGTATAGTTGATGTTCATGCGCATTTACGCACCAGTCCGGATGGCATTACGCCACAGAGCGACTGGAGTTATATGGCAAATTTAGCCTTTGGTGTAACCACTTCACACGATCCATCAAGCAATACGGAAATGGTTTTCAGCCAGAGCGAAATGCTTAAGGCAGGTAGAATGGTTGGTCCGAGGGTTTATTCTACAGGCTCTATTTTATATGGTGCCGATGGCGATTTTAAGGTTGTGATTAACAGTTTAGACGATGCTTTAGCCAATTTACGCAGGTTAAAAGCCGTTGGTGCCTTTTCGGTAAAATCGTACAATCAACCACGTAGGGAGCAACGCCAACAGATTTTAGAAGCTGCCCGTCAATTAAAAATGGAAGTTGTACCCGAAGGAGGTTCTACTTTTTTCACCAATATGAATATGGTTGCCGATGGTCATACCGGAATTGAGCACAGTATTCCGGTTTTACCAGTTTATAAAGATGTAACCACACTTTGGAACAATACCGAAGTAGGCTACACCCCTACTCTGATTGTCGCCTATGGCGGTCAGTGGGGCGAAAATTATTGGTACGATAGAACCAACGTTTGGGAAAACGAAAAATTAATGACTTATACCCCACGCTCCATTATTGACGCAAGGGCAAGACGCAGAACCACTTCCGAATACAGTGATTACAACCATATCGACATTGCAAAAGCCACCAAACAGATTGCAGATGGCGGTACAAAAGTTAATTTAGGTGCACACGGGCAAATACAAGGTTTAGGAGCACACTGGGAGTTGTGGATGCTGGTTCAAGGTGGTTTTAGTCCGCTGCAGGCCATTAGGGCAGCAACATTAAATGGTGCAGACTATTTGGGTATGAATAAAGAAATTGGTTCATTAGAAGTGGGTAAATTGGCAGATATGGTAATTATGGATGCTAACCCTTTGGATGACATTAGAAATTCGGAGAAAATTAAGTATGTAATGATCAATGGCCGGCTTTATGATAGTGCCACCTTAAACGAAGTGGGTACAAGAGAAAAACTTCGTGGCAAATTGTGGTTTGAGAACATCAGGGGAAATGGCTATATTATTCCAAACGGAGAATCAGAAACCTGGACTTTTACCGTTCCGCATTGTGATTAAACTATTATTGCGTAATTGTTAAAACCATTTTTGACCATGTAAGATATATGAGGAAATATAAGGTTAAATGTTCTTACATTCCTCATATGGTCAAAAACAAGAATAGATACAATATTGAACTTGGCAGATTAATTTAACGCTATGAAATACTGTTTTACTGTAGTATTGCTTATTTTGTTTTTCAGTATATCAAAGGCTCAATACCTTTATCATCAATTAGAAGAAAAACATCCTATTTCCAACATCAGAAAAGACATCGATCAATTATACTCCGATTTAAAAAAGCATCATCTTAAACTTTATCAATATATCAAAAAAGGTGAATTGGATTTTAAGATCGATAGCCTTAAATCATCAATAAATAAACCTTTAACATCAGCAGATTTATGTCTTCAGTTATTACCGATTTTAAGTAAAATTGGAGATGGGCATTTAAAAATCGACTTTTTTGAACCAACACGGGTAACTGAGAAAGATTATTTGCAATACGGCAAACCCTACTCCTCGCCATTTGAACAATTGAGCTTGAAATTTATAGCAGACAAAATCTTCCTGACAGAAAATAGGAGCTTAAACACAAATCTAGGCGCTGGATCAGAAATAGTTAGCATCAATAATATTAATGCAGTAGATATTATTAAAACTGCTTTACAAAATTCTTTTTCAGATGGTTATAATAACTCGTTCAAATATTACTTTCTGAATTATGGAAATCTGGATAACGTTTGGCGCATTTTTAAAAATAAGGATAGCCTGAAAATGGTGTTTCAAAATGGCGATCATATCGACAGTGCCTATCTGATTGGTAAACCATATAGTGTTAAAAACGCATTACAATCCAGTAAACAACAAACAAACAATAAATCTCAATTTTTGAGCTATAAAAAACTGGACACTCATACAGCATATTTAAAAGTGAATACTTTTACAGCGAAGATGGAACAGTATGATGTTGACCTATTTAATAATACGCTATCTAAAACTCAAAATTTAATCCTTGACTTAAGGAACAATACAGGAGGGGATATTTTTTTAATGTGCCATTTCTTAAAATTCTTCATTAATAAGCCCATTAAACCTATTAAATTTCCACAGGAATTGATTAAAGGGATGTTATTGCCTACAATGGATAGCAACAGAAAAAAGCAAATCAATTATGTTAAGGAATTTAATCAAATGCTTACGGAAACCTGATTCCTTTTAACAATGCTTATAAAAACAAGCTGTACATTTTAATAAACGGTGGAACATTTTCAGCAGCTAGTATATTTGCCAACACACTGGCCTTATCACAAAGAGGGATTTTAATTGGCGAAGAAACCGGAGGTGGGAGAAATAACATTAATGCAGGAACTTATTTTAACGGCAAACTAAAAAATACAGGAATTACTTACAGTATTGGTCTTGTACCTTTTAATTTACCACAGCCATCTACCACAATTGGTCGTGGGGTAATGCCCGATGTAAAAATTAATTATACTTTAGTTGATTATCTGGCAAAAAGAGATCTCGAAATGGATTGGGTATTAAAGGATATTGAAAAGAATAAATAATCTTAAAACGCAGAACATGAAACCGAATAAACTCTATACTACCGCCTCTGTCGTATTCTTAATGCTCAGTGCGCTCGTTTTTTCATACAGTGGATATTATATTTTGGGTATCCAAACTGTTAATTTGTTCTTAGCATTGATTGCAATGGCTTACATCACTTCTTTTATTGCGGTAATGAAAGATCGGAAATCGATCATTTCATGGTTATTACTGATCTTAAATTCGATCGTACTCATATGTATAATTTACTTCCTGACGCATTTTAAGATGAAGATGTAGTAAAAAATGTTTGCGCTCGTTGGAAACGAGCGTAAGCAAAAATTATAGCACCAACAAGCCGTATTCTCGAAGCGTGTTGATCGGTTTAGAATACCAGAAAAGCTCAAAATTTTCCAATTCTGTTTCAAAATCGGTTTTAATCTCTTGAAAAGTATATACTTTTTCATTCGAGATCGAAATTTTATTCAAAATAGAAGTTAACCACTCCCCTTCTTTTTTATTGGTCTGAACTATAAAAGTTTCCTTTTTATCATGGAAGGTAAGTGAGGCCATTTCCCAGGTATTTCCTTTTTTTGATTTAGTAAAATAATCAGCCAAGGGCTTTCCTCCTATCCACACTACTTTTGCAGTTGGTTTCGTGTTAAAATGATCGCCGTCATTTAATGCCCTTTCAATAAAATCAGCTGGAATTTTCGTTCTAGGGATCTTAAAATCGAACCAATCCTGCAGCTCGTAATCAAAACAGATGCCATGCATAAAATTAAAGAGCGATTTCTTCAACCCATAGCTGAATTTATTGTGGTCAATCCCTGTTTTATCAGTATAATTGATATCGTTATTGGCAAAAGTTCCAATGGCATCAGTTTCTTTAACTACGCCGAATTTTTCAGGGTACATCCCTACCGGACTATGTGCCGTCATGGCAAACTGGTGCCAAAAACCAGATTGTAGTATACCCACTTCAAACAATTGGCGCACCATTTCTAAACTATCAACCGTTTCTTGTACAGTTTGCGTAGGATAACCATACATTAAATAAGCATGAACCATAATTCCTGCTTCGGTGAAATTTCGGGTAACCTTCGCTACCTGCTCTACCGTTACACCTTTATCAATCAGTTTCAACAAACGATCGGATGCCACTTCCAATCCACCTGAAACTGCAATACAGCCTGAAGCTTTAAGTAACAAGCATAAATCCTGGCTAAAATTTTTCTCAAAGCGGATATTCGTCCACCAGGTAACCGTCAATTTTCTTCTGATAATTTCTAAAGCCACCTCACGCATCAGCGCAGGTGGTGCAGCTTCATCTACAAAATGAAATCCATTTTGCCCTGTTTTGGCATATAAATCCTCAATACGGTCTACAATTAATTTAGCAGCCACAGGTTCGTACACTTTAATGTAATCCAATGAAATATCACAAAAGGTACATTTACCCCAATAGCAGCCGTGGGCCATCGTGAGTTTATTCCAACGCCCATCGCTCCACATGCGGTGCATCGGGTTAACAATTTCAATTACCGATATATATTTATCCAAAAGCAGGCCTGTATAATCTGGCGTACCAACATCAGCTTGTTTATAATCGTTTCTAAAGGCATCGTTACGGTAAACTACTTTACCATTTTCAATCAGAAAAGTTCTTTTGTAAAAATGGGCTTCCGCCGGAATAGGATGTATGATGTTATGGTATAAGAGTTCTATCGGCAACTCGCCATCGTCCAGTGTGATGTAATCGAAAAACTCAAAAACCCGTACATCTGACAACGACCTCAATTCGGTATTTGGGAAACCACCGCCCATAGAAATTTTGATTTCTGGATGATTGGCTTTTATCCATTGTGCAGAGCGGAAAGCGCTGTACAAATTGCCCGGAAAAGGAACCGAAATCAGAAATAATTTAGGTTGCACCGTTTTAATTTTCTCTTTTAAAACCGAAATCAGGATGTGATCAATGTAAGTAGGTTCCTTTAATAAGGCATTATATAACTCATCAAAAGAGTTCGCACTTCTGCCTAAACGTTCCGCATAGCGGCTAAAACCAAAATTTTCGTCGATACACTCTACAATATAATCGGATATATCCTCGAGATAAAGTGTGGCCAGATGTTTTGCTTTATCCTGCGTACCCATCGCTCCAAAGGCCCAGTCTAACTCTTCTAAAGCAGTAAAACGTGAAGCCTGGGGTAAAAAATCATCGCTACAGATCTGTAAGGCTAAAGTTGGGTTTTTGCCTTGAAGAAAGGCGATTACGGCATCAATGGTTTTTAAATATTCATCCTGTAAAGCAAAAATACGTTTGGCATTGTCACTTTTAGGATTTTGATTGTCTTCAATCTGACTCTGCTCAGTGTGACAGAATAAATCTTGCAATCCTTTTTTAGAAAACAATTCCAAAATTACTTCAATTCCTAAGTCGGCCTGTGCTGAGCTGATATTTTTGGTATTCAGAAAACCTTTTATATACGCCGTTGCTGGATATGGAGTATTCAGTTGGGTAAACGGTGGCGTAATGGCAAGGATTTCGGTTTTCAAAAGGAATTGTTTTTTCTGCAAAAGTACGGGATTTTTTTAATAGCGTCGTCACCCTGAATTCATTTCAGGGTCTATTTTGAGGGAAAAGTACTGAGCACGCAATATCTGGTAGATATTGAAATACGATTTCATGCAAATGAAATTTGACAGCCATTGGATTATCATCATAAGTAGCCGGATATGATTAAATCAAACTAAAATATCAATCCAAACGTTTTATCCTTACATCAACACCTTTTTTACCTGAATGAAAGTTTTTTGTTTTTACGTCCTGATGCTGTGCGCGCAAATCAGCTTTGCGCAAAAAACATTTATATTCCCCAAAATTAAAACACATGGCACTTCTATTGAGCAGTTTACCCCTCCAAACTGGATTGTTATAGACCAGGTATATGGCGATTTAAATAACGATGCTTCAGCCGATTTGGCAGTGGTTTTTGAGTATAATAAGCTTATTGATGAAACAAGGGTATATGGCGACAACAATACCGATATTATAAAGGAAACGCAGAAACCGAGAATACTGGCTATCTTTTTTAAAGATAAATTAACGGGAGCATTTTACTTATCTACACAAAATAACGATTTTATCCTGCGCTCGAAAGAAGGTGGTAAACTGGGCGATCCGCTACAGCAAATTGCCATTAAAGACCAACAACTTTATCTCCGTTTTCAAGGTGGATCAGAGTGGCGCTGGGAATTGGGCTATACTTTTAAATTCGAAAACAAAGATTGGTTTTTAACCAGTGCCATCAATCTTTACTTTAACCAGAACAGTGGCGATATGACGGAAAGGGTTTACGATTTTAAAACGCGTGAATTATTTACCACTGTTGGTAACCTGCACCTAAGGGATATTGCGAACCGAAGAACAAGTGAGGTATTATATTTTTCTCAACTAAGAACATTTAAGACTTTTAAAAAGCCATGGGCCTGGGAAATTATGCCAAATGTTTATTTGTAGTGGAGCAAACCTCACAGGTTTTAAAAACCTGCGAGGTCTTAAAGTTTACTTCGGATTACAAACCGTGGTTAATTTCAGCGAATAATTTGCCTCTAGCGGCTCATTGGTCTGTGCCAAACGTTGCGCACCTGTATTGGCCGGGCAGGCAATATCCCCTGCGGCATCATAAACCAATTTATTTCCGTTTGCTAACAATTCTTTTGGCACATATACCTGCACTTTGGTAATCGAATATCCTGAAGGAAAATAACGCACATAATAACCATCAGGATGTTTCGTCCAGATGCCACTTGGCACATCGCTCCTCGGCGGGGCCATACCTGCTACTATGGCGTATTTCTCCATATCAGCATAAGTATAGTTACCGGAGGCCACTAATTGGCGGATGTTATTTTCTGCCTCAAAAACTGCCCTCACTCCTGATGGCAATTGATCTTTAGCTTTTTCCATCACATCAAAAGGCAAAATACCCAGGGCACCTCCCTCTAATTGCGTAAGTTGCTTTGGGGTTAACAATTTTACAGCGGTAACTTTAACCTGTCCGTTAAAATCGACGAATTTTGTTCTGGCAATAATCGTCCAGAGCAGCGCTTGTATGTCATGCTGTTCTACTTCAGGGTGTTTTTCGGCACTTTTCAAAATAGAAACCACAATTTCTTCTTTCGGGCCTAAAACCGGCGCAAACATGTAACCATCTCCTTTTGATGGCGCAAATGTTCCTGCTTTTAAACAATAACTTTTATTCGTCATTTCGTACAATCCTTCGCAAAGTACAAAACCACCCTCAGGATTTTTGGGCAATAAATATAATGGCTGTGCTTTTAATTTTAAGGAGGTAACAAAGTCGGGCATTTTTTCGCCTTCCCTGTTTACATCTTCAAAACTGGTGGTAATGGCGGCAGGCTGCTTTAAAAACTTGTCCACCCCCAGGGCTTTAGCACCCTGTGCGGTACCAACTTTTAATAATTTATCTTTTAAGCCTCCAAATTGAGCGCTGGCATTGTTTAAACCTGTTACAATAAATAACAGTACCAAACAGAGTGATGTTGTTTTTTTCATAAAGTTATGATTTAGATAGGATGCACAAACTTAGAATATTAAGCGTTAATTTTATATTAAAAATTTTAAACGGTAAACTAAACGTAAAAATAATAAGTTCATTTTTAGATAGTTAAAGTAAAATCAAAATTTTATTTTGCGGATTAAAATTAAATTCAGACATTTGAAATATTATTTGGTGGAAAGCTAAATAAAAGTCAATCTTCACGGGTTGATTTATAAAGAAGTGGCGAGAGACTGGCTCGATGACCCACTGGCAACCCTCAGAAAGAGAAGGTGCCAATTCCTGACCGGATAACATGGTGTTATCTGGTGATATAAATTAGAACTGATGAAAACATTAAATCTTCTATCGTTAAGCGAATCCAATGCAAACCTTAAAAAGGTAGAACAATCTTCCGTTTCTTTTATTTGTTGCGATATGCGTGCGGTTACTTGTATGTGCTGTTGCATACAGTATGCTTAAAAAATCTTCCTTTTTTGTTTCTTTCAAACTGGAAGGTCCCGAAACATCGGGATACGCCCGCCAGGTTTAGGATCAACCTAAACCACCATATCTAATCATTCAACAAATAAAATAGAAATCATGTCAACATCATATAAATTTGAAACTTTACAATTACACGCTGGCCAGGAAATAGATCCAACAACAGGTTCGAGGGCTGTGCCGATTTACCAAACCACTTCTTACGGATTTAACAGCGCAGAACATGGTGCCAACTTATTTGCTTTAAAAGAATTTGGCAACATTTACACCAGGATCATGAATCCGACTAATGATGTTTTCGAAAAACGTATTGCAGCTTTAGAAGGTGGCGTGGCGGCTTTAGCTGTTGCATCAGGACAGGCCGCTCAGTTTATTGCCTTAAATAATATCTTAGAAGCTGGCGATAGCATTGTTTCTTCTACTCATATTTATGGTGGAACCTATAACCAGTTTAAAGTAGCTTTTAAACGTTTGGGTATCCATGTCGATTTTGCAAATCCAGATGTGCCTGAGGAATTTGAAGCTAAAATAACCGATAAAACAAAAGCAATTTATCTGGAAACCATTGGCAACCCAGCGTTTAGCGTACCTGATTTTGAGAAAATTGCGGCAATAGCTAAAAAATATGATCTTCCTTTGGTGGTGGATAATACTTTCGGAGCAGGAGGGTATTTGTTTAGACCATTGGAGCACGGCGCTAATATTGTTGTAGAATCTGCTACGAAATGGATTGGTGGCCACGGAACAAGTATTGGCGGCGTTATTATTGACGGTGGAAATTACAACTGGGGCAATGGAAAATTCCCTCAGTTCTCTGAGCCATCAGCAGGCTACCACGGCTTGGTTTTTAGCGATGTTTTTGGTATCGGCGGACCATTTGGTAACATCCAATTTATTATCCGCGCACGTGTAGAGGGATTAAGAGATCTTGGTCCCGCCCTGTCACCTTTTAATTCTTTCCTTTTATTGCAGGGCTTAGAAACCCTATCGCTCCGCGTACAACGCCATGTTGATAATGCTCTTGAACTGGCTACCTGGTTAGAAAACCATCCATTGGTTCAGGAAGTACAATATCCAGGATTAGCGAGCAGCAAATACAATAGCCTGGCAAAAAAATACTTAAGTAACGGTTTTGGCGCAGTTCTATCATTCGAATTAAAAGGAAGTAAAGAAAATGCTACACAAGTTATTGATCATTTAAAACTGGTTTCGCACCTCGCAAACGTAGGTGATGCAAAAACGTTGATTATCCAACCATCGGCAACCACTCATCAACAATTGAGTGAAGCAGAGCAATTGGCCGCAGGTGTAAAACCAAATGCTTTAAGGGTTTCAGTCGGCATTGAGCATATCGATGATATTAAGGCCGATTTCGAACAGGCTTTTGCATCTATTAATGTTCAGATCCCTACAGAGAGTTTATTAGCCTAAGCCCGTTCATTTTCCGAATATATTAAAACAATGAGTACAGCGTCAACGTATAATTATAATAAACAGTTCAAATTAGAGAGCGGAAAAAAAATCCGCAACCTGCAAATTGCTTATCAAACTTATGGCAAATTAAATGCAAATAAAGATAATGTAATTTGGGTTTGCCATGCACTTACCGCCAATGCTAATGTTTTTGAATGGTGGGAAGGTTTGTTCGGTCAAAATGCTTTGTTCAACCCTGAAGAGCATTATATTGTTTGTGCCAATGTTTTAGGCTCGCATTACGGCAGTACCAACCCATTAAGCACCAATCAAGTAACGGGCTTGCCTTATTACCTTTCGTTTCCACAGTTTACTATCCGCGATTTAGTATCGGCACATCAGTTATTAGCTACACATTTAGGCATCGATTATATTAAATTATTAATCGGTGGTTCTTTAGGTGGGCAACAAGCTGTGGAATGGAGCATTTCGGAACCTAATAAAATTGAAAACCTGATTTTAATCGCAACTAATGCAGCACATTCTCCATGGGGTATCGCGTTTAACGAAAGTCAGCGTTTGGCCATTACAACAGACAGAACTTTTTATGCCAACCAACCAAACGGCGGCAGCAAGGGTTTAAAAACGGCCCGTAGCATTGCACTTTTAAGTTATAGAACATACAGTGCTTACGGCAGTACACAGTTAGAAAGTGTAAACGATAAGACAGACAATTTCAGGTCGTCTTCTTATCAGAACTATCAGGGAGAAAAACTGATCAACCGCTTTAATGCTTACAGTTATTATTATTTAACCAAAGCAATGGACAGCCACAATGTGGGCCGTAACCGCAAAAGTATTGCAGATGCATTAAAACTAATTACGGCAAATACTTTAGTAATCGGGATAGAAAATGACGTTTTGTTTCCACTGTCAGAGCAAAAATACCTGGCCGATCATATTCCGGAGGCAGAATTTAGTGCTTTACATTCAGATTATGGTCATGATGGATTTTTAATCGAAACAGATGCACTGACTAACGTAATTGGAAATTTTATTAAAGAAAGCCGCAATAAAAAGATTATTAAGTTGCAGCATACCGCTTAAAGAGGTATAAGGTAGAGGGGATAAAGGTTGGGGGTGGATAACTGGATATCCACACAAATTTAAACAAATCACAAAATAAGAGCAGCTATATCGGTGGAATCCACCTATCTGTGTAATCACAAAATAACAATGAGTAAGAATTTAAAAATCGGTTTATTTGGCTTCGGGGTTGTAGGACAAGGTTTATTGGACATCATCCAAAGTCAGAACCTAAACCTGGAGATCATTAAAATTGCGATAAAAGACCCAAGAAAGAAACGCACTCTCAATAAAGATCTGTTTACCACTGATCGTAACGAAATATTGAACAATACAGAGATCAATACGATTGTAGAACTAATTAATGATGCTGATGCTGCTTACGAAATTGTAACTACTGCATTAAAAAATGGTAAAAATGTAGTTTCTGCCAATAAAAAAATGATCGCCACACACTTAAAAGAGCTGGTAGATTTACAACAAGCGTATGGTACTTCTTTATTGTACGAAGGAGCTGTTTGTGGCAGCATTCCAATTATCCGCAACCTGGAAGAATATTATGATAATGAGTTATTCCATGCTTTGAGCGGAATTTTTAATGGCTCGTCTAATTATATCTTATCTAAAATATTTAATGAGGGCCAAAGTTACGATTCAGCATTAAAAGAAGCACAGGATTTAGGTTTCGCAGAAACCGATCCGATTTTAGATGTGGGAGGTTATGATCCGAAATACAAATTGGCCATTGCTACCGCACATGCTTATGGTTTATTTGTAAATCCTGATGCCATTTTAAACATCGGTATACAGAACCTTTCTAACTACGATATTAAATATGCACGTGAGAAAAATTTCAAAATTAAGTTGGTTCCAACTGCTCGCAAGGTAAATACAAAAGATGTTGTGACATATGTACTCCCTAAACTGGTAGCGAAGGATGATTTTCTTTACAATGTAGAAAACGAGTACAATGCCGTTGCAGTTCAGGCGGCTTTTGCTGATAAACAGTTTTTCTATGGCAAAGGTGCGGGCGGCCACCCTACTGGTGCTGCTGTACTATCTGATATTGCAGCTTTGCGTTACGATTACCGCTATGAATACAAAAAATACCACTCAGAGAACGGTGTAAAACATACAGAAGAAATTCTTTTAGAAGTTTATTTGCGTTATGCGGATGAAGATCTGATTACTTTATTGGAATTTGATAACATCAGCGAGCGTTATGCAGCCAGCAGCTATAAATATGTGGTTGGAACTCTTAAGTTAGAAAGTTTGATTAAAAACCGTGATTTGCTTTTAGATCGATCTGTTTTTGTCGCCTACACCGGCAGGCAGATTTACAAACAGGAGCAATTGAGTGAAAATGTTTTTGCTACAGAACTGGCAACCCTATAATTTATTTTTAAGGTTATTTTTTTTATTTGTTTTGTTGTTAAGTATAAAGGTCGGAGCGAGTCCGACCTTTTGCGTTATTTAAATCTGTATTTATTCGTTGAAGCTGATATGCAGCGATCATTTGATTTGTTACTCTTCAAACTTTTATAAATGCAAAGTGAAAAAATATCTATTACTTTACCTTAATGTATTTTTCGATTATTATACGGTCTACTCCTGCTTTTTCTACCTTCTCAATGCCTTTCTGAATCAAAGTATCTTTATGGATGGCCAGTTTAAACTTAAAAGTCTTGCCTTCCCAATCTTTGTTTTTATAATATTCAAGGTGTTCGGTATAATCATCGCCTTTTAAAATAAAAGTTCCTCCACCTGCATCAAAACTGCTGGTATCTTTAGCATTAAGACTATGTTTTAAAAATGCGAAATGTGTATTGTTAAACATCTTGATCATTTTCAGTTTGCCTGAATAATCTGTTGTTTGGCTTTTACCATTTTCAATAGTTGTAGCCGATAATAACTGCCAAGTACCATGGATATTAAATTCCTGACCATTTTCGTTTTTATCAGCACAAGACAATAATGAAGATATTGCCAGTAACATTAAAATATTTCTCATAAATCTGATGTATTACTATTTGACTTTTTAGCTAAAAAGACAACGATTAACAGCACAGTCAAAAAAGACTAGCCTGCTTTACAATTATATTCGTTTCCCCATTTCCATACAATCGATTATATACTTTAACACTTTCGATCTTGACCTTTAGTTTCAATGCATCTTTTTATTTATGCGCTATAAAATTATTTGGAATATATCTTAAGGCTTTCTCATTGTCTTTCCTTAAAATTGTTTTTTTTTATTTATGGCTTTAAAATACGAAAAATTATATTGGTGGTAAGGTCGCTTTTTTTTGATAATTTTTTATACTGCTTCTTAAGTATTATTCAACACTGACAGGAAGATACGATACTATTAAAAACGGCTTTATATTGCTGGCATTCCCTATTAACCACCCAGGTAACTCCCTTAAACTGCTCAGCTCCCTCAAAATCAAAGTACCGTTGTTTCAGCAGCCTCAACCGGAACTTCACTGGAAGATAAGAAGCCCATTTAGAGCTGGAAAGTATATCTGGATGCGCATGCAGATATACTTTCCAGATGAAAATCAAGACCATCCAAGGACGGAATAAGAAGCTTATTGAAAGCACCAACATCCAACACAACACCCTCAACGCCGAACCTGCTCTAATCGTCATCCAGATGAACCTCCACCGCTCAATCCCCAAAGGAAAGAAAGCGTCCTATTTATACGCGATCCCGTGAACGAATAAAGGCTAAGTTCTTTTGCCCCCGGTAAGCATAGGTCGCTGCAGATCAAGATCAGTAAGTGGAAACACATGAAACTCCTTCCGTAATTTTCCGATCTCCTTTACACTGTTTTCATCCAGCGTCGGAAAAAGTTCCGCATTAAAAAGGATCTTCATCATCTTTTCTCGGATCCGTGGGTGCACATCCCCACCCTCACCAAAAAACAGCGGCTTCCTTCCATCATTTACCTGTACCACCTCAATCTTTTTTGCATCATGGTCCACAAACCTGAGTGCTTGATACCATCAATTACTGATACCTATTGATATATTCCTGAAGACCGCCCTTCATTCCAACACCAACGGCCTCAAACCTCCACTCCCCGTTACGGCGGTAAATCCGTCCGAATTCAACCGCGGTTTCGATCGAGAAATCCTCTTCCAGTTCGTACTTTAATATTTCCACGCCATCCTTGTCTACGATGCGCACAAATGAATTACGGACCTGGCCAAAATTCTGCCTGCGTGCCTCGGCTTCATGGATAGTCACCACTATACACAGTTCACTCACCAAAGGATCAACAATGGACAGGTCCACATTTATTGCCTCATCGTCCCCATCTCCTTCACCTGTGAGGTTATCACCTGTATGCACCAATGCCCCATCAGGCGAGCTTAGATTGTTATAAAATATAAAATGGTCATCGCTAATGAGTTTTTTGTTTTCACCCAACATAAATACCGATGCATCAAGATCAAAATCATTGCCTCCGAAGCTATTGATATCCCAGCCCAGCCCAATGGTAAATTTCGGGGCATTTAAATTTTCTCTTTGTCCTTTTTGGAGATTGATTGCCATATAATTTAGTTCTGTATTTGATCTAAAAATAGAAAATATTATGAAGAAAGGCTTTTTATACTGTCAATTAATATTGATTATCTACCAGATCTTGCTCTGGCAAATATCGGATCAATCTAACAGTTTCTTTACGGTTAACCGTAAAAGACAGATAAATCCTTCATTCCCTCTCAATCTCCAGAGTTCATCGGTTAACGACCATTTTTGTACCGATGATAACTTTCTGTAGATTATAAAAAAGAATAGCGTGCTCAACATGAATGCACTAACGAAGAAATAAACAACGCGTCTCATTTTATTCAAAACTATATGGTCCGACCAGGCATTAAACATTTATGCAGTGATCCTGCAATTTGCCTGCCAGCTAAAAAAGCGATCAATCTGATCGGGCGTTAATTTATATTCATTTACACAATCTCCCTCTATGATCTTTCCCCTAACTCAACGACCCGGACTTCCCTTCCCCCTACTGGCAGCGAGTTTCAGCTACATATATGAGAAGCTATATCTTTTAATTGCAGGCTAATGCCGCAAACTCCGTCTGCAAAGCCCAAAATCAGAACAGATATTTGATAAATAGGTATTTTTCATTTTTATGGACAGATGAAAAACCAAACAATAGATTTTTGCGTATAGTTCCAATGTAGGGGGTGAGAGCCCTACATCCGGCGAAAGCCTGAGAGCGTTAATTTAGATTAGGGGTAACCATTAATTTGGTTATCCCTTTTTTAAAGCCCGAACGCAGAAAACCCCACTTATCCGGTTTCGAAAAATCGGTAACAAATAGCCCCCTTTGGCCACAAGCAAGCTAGATTACCAATAGCGCTAAATAAGAATCGAAAATCAATTAATTCTTTTTAAAAAGGTATCCCGGTAGGTAAGTCCGATATTTAGTTCTACACCATTTATGACCACGAAGTTACCTTCAATATATTCGATCAAATAGGTATTTATGATTGTTGAGCGGTGTATTCTGCAAATTTTGAAATGGGCAGTAGCGATTCTATTTTCCCCATTGTCATGTAGGTAATATATGTTTTTTTTATTGCATGAACCTTTAAATAATCGCCCATACCCTGGATATACAAAATCTTTGAAAAATCCACTTTGATCAAACGGCGATCTACCTTTAAGAAAATACTGGATGTTTCTGCTGTGATTTCTTTATGTTTAATGCGAGCTGGTTTTATAATTTTATCCACTGCTTTCAGGAAACGATCAAATGTAACCGGCTTTACCAAATAGTCGATTGCTCAATCTCGAAAGCATCAACTGCAAATTCTGTATGTGCTGAAACAAATATAATTTTCGGATACCACTTTAGTGATGGCCAAGTAGTTTGCGCTCTTATTTATTCTTTACCCCTTAAACCCCTGCAATCGAATTGATAGCGGGGGTTTTTGTTTTGATAAAATTCATTGGCTGAAAACGTGAATTCCCTGCCGCTTCATTTATGTTAACCCGGGAGTGTGCTCATGCAAAGTTGATTCGAGGTACGCCCGTAAAGTTTTTGTCTTTCTACCCAGTAAGCGCTCCAAATCACCTGATTGATATTCGAATTCACCTTCCTCAATTGCGGTTACCCAGCTCGTTATAAATTCGGCAACATGACGCGGAACTCCTTTTGCCATTGTCCCATCAATATATTCTGCTTTTGTAATCGTGGTAAAAGGAACATCTTGACCTTTTATTTCAGAAAGGATTTTTGCAAGGTCAGCAAATGAAACAGATTGGCTGCCGCTTAATGAGTAAGTTTTATTTTCATGTCCTGACGTTGATAGTATAATCGCGTGGGCTTCAGCCAACTCATCTCTTGTAGCAGGTGCCATTTTTCCGTTATTTGCTGGAACTTTTATTCCGTTTCCGTAAGGATTGGGATCAAAGTAAAGCGATAAAACATCAGTAAAAGGCGGGTGGTATACAATCGTGTAATCAAGCCCTGATGATTTCAGTACCTGTTCGGTAAAAAGGTCTGACTCCGTAACCTCAGGCAGGATATGCCCTGAACCTTCCCTACGCATTATCGCCATATACACCATGTGCTTAACACCAGCCTGACGCGCGGAAGTAATTGCATTGAAATGTTGGGTAGAGCGGTCTGTGAAAGCAACCGTACTTGTGAGCATTACTTTATCGATCCCTTCAAACGCGCTTAGTAGCGAATTATAATCGAAATAATCACCAAAACGTACTTCGACACCTTTAGCAGCCAAATCTTCTATTTGTTCTTTTTTGCGGGAAAGCCCGATAATCTGGCTTGGCGGAATTCCTTTTTTTAATAATTGCTCAACCGTAGCTCTTCCCATCGAACCAGTAACCCCTGTTACAAGTATTTTTTCATCACGTTGTGCTGTTAAATAGTCTTTCATCTTTTCTTTTACTAATTTATAATTTACTAAATTTGCTTTTACTTTGCAAGTAAAAAATAGTATTTAAACTTGCAAATTGCAAGCACAAAATTAAATATTTACTTTCAATATGCAAGTAATAACTAAAAAATATGAAAACAAGTGAAAAGCGGTCCGATTGCCCCGTAAGTTCATCTCTGGATATTTTCGGAGACAGGTGGTCGCTATTGATTGTGCGGGACCTTATGCTCCATAAAACCCGTACTTACGGTGATTTCACAAAGTCGAAGGAAAAAATAGCAACGAATATATTAGCGAATAGATTACAGGTACTGGAGGATCATGGAATAATAATCAAATTACCCTATCCTGATAACAAGGTAAAAGGGCTTTATCAATTGAGTAAAAAAGGTGTTGATTTAATACCTGCTGTGATCGAAATAGCTCTTTGGGGTGGGAAGCACCTATCTGATAGTGAAGAATCTTCCCCCTTTCTCAGAGAAGCAAAAAAGAACAAAATAAAGTTTCTGAAAAATATAATGGACAGGCTATTGGCAGACGACGCGGCGTGATGGACATCAGTCCTGTAAAATTATATCTTTCCAGATGTAAATCAGCAGTGTGATTTATGAATACCAGTTACGCTTGACATTGATGGTACGCCCACCCAAAAGAGATCGGTATTGATTATGCTTTCAGCCAGTTGCTCAAAATCGTTTATGCTTTTGATTATTTCTACTTTGGGCTCCCACAAGCGATAATATTTCTCCTGGCTTGGCTTTTTCAATTCCGTCTAAGCTGTAGCTTATAATTATTAATTTTTCTGCCTTTTTTATGGTAAACCTGATTTTCATTAAAGTTGGTTGGCAAAAAGAATAAAAATTCAAAACAAAAGATATGTCCAAAAGATAGGCAAATACGAGATCGGAGAAAGTTTTCCTATAATTTTATAAGATAATTGGAGAGTGGTTTCTACAGATGAAATAATACAGTAGTTTTACCTGAAATATTTTTTAACCATGGGAAACATATTGGATTTTAAACTCGTTCAACCTGAGAAATCGATAAAAGATTTTGTCTATTGTTTTTCATCACTACAGAACTTTTCCAATGATCACCAGGCCGTGATTATTCCCAATGGAAGAATTGACCTGATTTATTCAAAAACCAATAACAACCGAATACAGGTTGCATTGCTGGGACTGGAAACCCAACCTAAATATCCGGATCATGAAGTATCGGATTTTTGTTCGGTCAGTTTTAATCCGCTAGCGATTGAATATATTTTTGGCTTTCCGGTGGCTGATATCATCAATAGTGGAAAACTGATGCCAGATGATTTTTGGGGTTTGAGAATAGAAGACCTAGATCATTTCGATGCCTTTTGTGATACAATAACAATGAAAATTACTGCGCTATTACCTGAAGCTGTTGATATGCGCAAACGCAGATTGTTTGAACTGGTTTTTACTTCGTACGGCGAGATTTCTATTACCGAACTCTCCGAAAAGATTTCGTGGAGCCCGCGCCAGATTAACCGGTATTTTAACCAGCAGTTCGGGCTTCCCTTGAAAGCTTATTGTAAGATACTTCGTTTTCAGGCCTCGCTTTCCCACATCAGAGATGGAACGCTGTATCCTCAGCGTAATTTCACCGATCAGTCTCACTTTATTAAAGAGGTTAAACGACTTTCGGGGGTTTCACCCAAAGAGTTGTATAAAAATAAAAATGACCGTTTTTTACAATTTTTAGTCTACGGCCAAAGGTAATTTTGCAGTCTAATTTAAAGATATGTTACTACAAAACAAGCAGGTAGCTATTATAGGCGGCGGCCCAGGTGGACTGACACTAGCAAGACTTTTACAATTGAGGGGAATTGATGTTAAGGTATATGAAAGGGATTTTGACCGAAGTGCACGGGTACAGGGTTCGCCGCTTGATCTGCACGAACATTCGGGGCTGGCCGCAATACGGAAAGCAGGATTGTTGGATGCGTTTAAAAACAATTATATGCCAGGAGCCGACAAAACAACGATTACCAATGAAAAAGGTGAAGTGGTTTTCAGCGACCATGATCTTGAACACATGAGAGAAGAAGATTTCGGGCATGAACATTTCCGTCCAGAAATAGACCGGGGCGCTTTACGGAAGCTATTACTGGACTCGTTGCACCCTGAAAATATAATTTGGGACAGCCAATTCCTTTCTATGGAAAAACAAAAAGACGGCTGGCTGTTACATTTTAAAAATGGATTGGAAGCATATGCTGACCTGGTGATTGGAGCAGACGGTGCCAACTCAAAAATCAGGGCCTACATCACTAGGATTAATGCATTTTATTCGGGTATTACTATGCTTGAGGGAAATATATACGATGCCGAACAACGGGTACCTGAAGTTACTAGGCTTCTCCGTGGCGGTAAATTAATGGCTTTCGGAAATGAAAAAAATATTTTGATGGGACAGAAAGCGGACGGGGTAATCGGATTCTATGCAAGTTTTAAAACCGAAGAAAATTGGGCGGAAAGAAGCGGTTTAGATTTCTCCAAGCGGTTGCAGGTGTTGGCATGGTTTAAGAAAGAATATACGGGATGGAGTGACCTCTGGTACCCGCTATTTGAAAATACTTCAGTTCCTTTTATTCCGAGACCAATTAACTGCATGCCTTTGGACCAGACCTGGGACACTCTTCCTGATGTTACCATTATCGGTGATGCTGCCCATGTAATGCCACCGTTTGCAGGAGAAGGGGTTAATATGGCGATGCTTGATGCCCTGGAATTGAGTGAAAGTCTGACAGGCAGCCGTCATGATTCGATATATGAAGCCATTGTATCGTATGAAACAGCAATGCGGAAAAGAGCTTCTGAAATAGCAGGGGAATCATTGGAAAACGGGGAAAGGATGCATCAGGCCAATGCTCTGTCAACTATGTCCAATTTTTTTGGCGGACGATAAACGAGGAGATGTCAGGGAAAGCTGCTACTGCCATAGGAACAGTAATGCGGGTTTCTACCAGAAAGATAACTGATGACTCCAGACTTTTGCCCTGATAATCCAGGTTGCAGTGACAACCAGAAGGTGGCATGGGAAGAGAACATCCGTAAATGGTGTTACTCCACTTGATTAGATTTCTTTGTATCTTTTTGAAAAAATGTAATGTATAAAGGTATAGATTTATTTTAAAAATAATTGCAGGTTAGATGGTGGATTTATATAATATTGATCAATCTTCTTTAGTTACTTTAACATCAGTAAAGTGTCCTAATGTACCTGGGCCGATCCATAACCCAATACTTCCCCGAGTATCTTTACCCTGCTTTAAGTCATTTACAATCAAAGTAGGCTGAGCAGCACCATTAACATACAGTCTGGCAGTTTCATCCTTGACTATAATTTTTATTTTGATCCATTCCGCAGGTAATATATCTACATATGCTTCATATTGTCCTGGTGTTTCCTTCCTTAGTTTTTCCCAGGGATATCCCGGAATAGAAATATACTGGCTGGAGTGGTTTCTGCGTAATTGATCATCTGCCCGCCCATTGGTTGGACGTAAATAAAAAACCTCCGTTTTGGAAGCGTCCAAAGCCGCCCTGAACGCAATACCTACAAACCCACGAGCTGTTTCTCCTGCGTTTGCAAGTGGTTGTCCACTAATTGTAGCTTCAATTACGCCGTTATGAAATTCAACATCCTTTAAAATAGCAAGTGTATTATCTCCATCAGCTTGACCTTTTATTTCCAGGGCTAAGGCATTTTTACCTTTATAGATAGATTCTTCGACAGTAACCTGAAACGGAATTACATCAGATGGAATCATTGATTTGTGCTGTGCTTTAGATTTCAAACTAAACACTAAGCTTAACACCAAAAAAAATAAAAGCTTTTTAGTCATTTGGAAAATAATTTTCAGTATTCTGATCCAGCTAAAATAAGAAAAATAATGTATCCAATCCATATTCAGCATTGGTTCAGATTTATTATTCCCCTATTTGAACCATCTAGTTTGTTACTGGAAAACTTATTCCTTTTTAAATATTAAAGACTTTAAATAAGTCTATGGAAAACTACTTACAACGGAAGTTCGAAATGGAAGACTGATCCCCGCCCTGCTTCACTTTCTCCCCAGATTTTACCATGATGTATTTTTATGATCTCGGCACACAGATATAGACCGATCCCGAATCCGGCAATATTATTATTGTTTTCCACCCTGTAATAACGCTCAAAGAGTTTTCCCAGTTCTTCCTTACTTACTCCTATGCCCTGGTCCAGTATACTGACCCTTACCCAATGCTCTAGGCGCTTACAGGAAATTTCAATAGTGGTAGAAGCCGCAGAATATTTTGCAGCATTGCTAACCAGATTGTTCAATACCTGTAAAATTTTATCACGGTCGGCAAGGACAGCTACTTCTTCAAGATGTGGACAGATAATATTGTGTGAACTGTATAATGCCCTGAATTCATTCTGAGCAGATTGGATTAGTTCTGCCATATTGAACGCTGATTTTTCAATGGGAATCTTGCCTGCATCAAGCCTTGCTACATTTAGAAACCCATTAATCATGGCAGTCATAATGGAAACCTGCTTTAACGGTTGTTTAAAGCCCTGATAAAGCACATCATCGCCGGATCTCTGCGCCTTTCGCTGCATGAACTGGAGATATCCGTTGAGTGAGGTAAGTGGCGTTTTGAGTTCATGGCTCACCATTCCAATAAAGTCGTTTTTCCGTTGTTCTTCTTCCTTGATTGCCTGGATATTCGTTGTTGAACGCACCCACATCATCACCTCACCAGCCTCATTCATTACGGGGGAAGCCACATTTAAGTGCCAGACATAACTTCCGTCTGTGTTTTTAAAACGCATTTCTGAAATATATGGCACTCCACTTTTCGCCGCAGCGGCCAACCCTTCCTGAAAGCCAGGAATCTCATCGGGGTGCATCATCTCCAGGTAACCGAAGTCACGTAGGTCTTCAAAACTCATTCCCGCAAAATCCAGCCACTGCCTGTTAAAAAAAGTAACCTCACCACTGGGCAGTGCATTTGATATTTTGGCAGGAACCAGGTCGGCAAGTTTCCGGAAATGTTCCTCACTCCTTTCAACCGCTTTGCGGGCGTTTACCTGAAGGGTTACATCAATGGCCACCACAAGGATATCAGCGCTTTTTCCAGTGTAATCCATCACGGGCTGGTATACCAGGTTGAAAAAATATTCTTTTAATACCTGCCCATGTTGCAGCATTGCCCTGATTTCATTGGCATAAAAGGCCTCACCAGTATCGAATACCTTTTCTAGTATCTTTTGAAAAGGCTGGTCATTTATTTCCGGGAGCGCATCCTTTAGTGGAAGCCCTACGATAGCATTTTTTTCCCCCCATACCTCAAGCAGCTTTGCATTGGCCGTCTCAACGGTCAGTTCCCTTCCATGAAGCACCCCAATGGCAACAGGTGCCTCTTCAATAAGGAATTTGAAACGCTGCTCACTTTTGTAAAGTTTGTTATTGGATATTGATAACTGATCATTTGTATCTGAAAGTTGAGCAGTGTACCTTTCCAGAAGCTTTCTGGAAATTACCCTATCTGTGATTTCAAAGGACATTACAAGTACCCCTGAAATATTTCCATCAGTGTCACGTAGCGGTTGATAGGTATAATCAACGTAGGTTTCCCTGAGGCTTCCGTCAGCGGATGTGAAATTACCGGGCTTTCTTTAATATCGATAATTTCCCCTGTTTCCATTACCTTTCGGAGCTGACCTGCGAAAGGCTGATCAGCCAGATCAGGCAAAATTTCCAGGAAAGGCCTGCCTATAACTTCATTACGTGTTTTATTCCAGTAAAGGAGGTTACTATCGTTGATCATTTCCACTAGGAGCTCATCGCCCCTGATCACTACAACGGAAGCAGGAAGCATATTGAGTATCTGTTCAAGCCTGCTATTTACCTCAACAAGCTTATCCTGCGATAACATGAGTTCATCGTTGGCCGCATGCAGTTCCTCATTGGTTGCAGCGGCTTCTTCATTCAAAGCAGCAAGATCAAGGCTTAACCTGGATTTCTCCTCCTCTATATTTTTCTTTATGGTAATATCCCTTGCCGCACCGAACCATTCCTCTATTTCCCCATCATCCCCCAGAATAGGAACGGCCCTGGACACGGTCCATCCCATGCTACCGTCGGCACGGACAACCCTATGTTCCAGTTCAAAAATCCCTTTGCTCTCAATGGCCTGCGAGATTGCAGCATTCACCATTTCCATATCATAGGGATGCACATTTCTTTCCCTCCAACCCGTAATCGGAGCACTGGTACTGCTCAAAAATCCCCGTCCATCAAGTTCGTACATGATCTCCCAGTCTGGGCTGAGCCTATATACCACATCAGATGTGGCGGTCACTAATGCCCTAAAACGCTTTTCACTTGCCGATAATTCGCTCATTTATATAGTTGGAAAACTGATTAAGATCCTACAAAATAATGAAAAAGCCATCTTCTATTAATGTCAACATCGTGATCTTGAAGGTTTCGAATATACAAAAGTAACAGATAAGGGTTTAGATTTTCTCTTCTCTACCAAAAATCATTTCTTCCCATACTTCATTTTCACTAATATTTTCAATGGTACTTTCTCCGTTGAACAAAAAACTCGGAATATTACCTCAACTTTGACTTCCTCACTGTACCATCTTTGTGCTTGTAAGTTTAGTGTATATTCATTCATTTTTGAATAAATTATCTCAAAACTGTAAATCCAATAGATACGCTTTCAAAATATCATAAGCAAAACGTAGAATTGTTCCGAAAACCACGATCAGGAAAAATACTCTAACAAATTTGTTTCCTTTAAGCAAAGCCAGTTTTGTACCGAAGAAAGCACCGATTAGGTTAAAAAGAGCCATCGGTATGGCATATTGAAACAAGATATGCCCTGTGGAACTGAAATAGATAATGGCAGCTAAATTAGTCGCCATGTTTACGATTTTAGCATGAGCGCTGGCCCAAATAAAATCGAAACCCAGTACGGCAATGAAAACCAAAATCAGAAAAGATCCTGTGCCCGGCCCAATTAAGCCATCATAAAAACCAATTAATATTCCAAACAAGCCAGCCATTAAAACCTGTTGTTTAAGCGAGTGGTCTTTCTCCTGGTGGATACCAAATTGTTTATTAAAATAGGTATAAAGTGCAACTAAAATCAGCACCACGAGAATTACCGGTTTAATGACAGAATTATCGATCCTGCTTACCAAAAATGCGCCAAACAATGCTGCGAAAAATGCAGTAAGCACGCATGCAGCAAGTACCTTGTAATTAAAACGAACCTGTTTCGAATATTTGAAAGCAGCCAGCGTGGTACCCGCCATTGATGGGATTTTGGTAGTACCTAAAAGCGTGGCCACCGGATAGTGCGGCAAAATAAGCAAAATGGCGGGAGTTTGTAATAAACCACCGCCACCTACAATAGCATCTATAAATCCGGCTGCAAAAGCCACCAAACAAAGTAAAATCAGTTCGTTAACCACTCATTAGATTTTTAAATCAATCCTTCCGATTTATTACTGTTGGCTTCAGCCAACAGTTTCTACATCCGCTCCGGCGAAGTAATTCCCAAAATCAACATTCCAGCATGAATGATATCAGCAGTTTTCTTACTCAGGTTTAAGCGGAACTGTTTCACTTCACCTTCTTCCGTTTTTACAATCGGCGGTACCTCATGGTAAAATTTGTTGAAGAGTTTAGCCAGTTCGTATAAATAATTAGCCAAACTTGCCGGGCTGTAGGCTTTAGCTGCGATAGCAATCTCTTCAGGATATTTAGCCAATTGTAAAATCATTTCCAATTCCACTTCGCTTATCCCGCTAAACGCCAAGCTCCCCACACCAAACTTATAATCGGATTTGCTCAGTAATGATTTAATCCGTGCATGCGTATATTGAATAAACGGTCCGGTATTCCCCTGAAAATCTATACTTTCAGCCGGATTAAACAATAAACGTTTCTTAGGCTCTACCTTTAAAAGAAAATATTTCAAGGCACCTAAACCTATATTTTTATACAGTTCTTCTTTATCATGCTCGCTAAAATCGTTGGTTTTACCCAATTCTTCTGTTTTCTCGCGAGCAGTGGTTATCATGTTTTCAATTAATTCGTCGGCATCTACAACGGTCCCCTCACGACTTTTCATTTTTCCGTTAGGCAGATCAACCATTCCGTAGGATAAATGGTATAAACCTTTTGCCCAACTTTTACCCAGCTTTTCTAAAATCAGGAACAACACTTTGAAATGATAATCCTGCTCATTTCCTACTACATAAATCGACTCATCCATATTAAAATCGTCGTGTTTCATTTCGGCAGTACCTAAATCCTGTGTAATGTAAACAGAAGTTCCATCAGCACGTAAAACCAGTTTCTCGTCTAAACCGTCGGCAGTTAAATCAATCCATACCGAACCATCTTCCTTTTTAAAGAAAACACCTTTGGCCAAACCTTCATCAACAGTGCCTTTTCCTAACAGGTAAGTATTGCTTTCGTAATAGAATTTATCAAAATCAACCCCAAGGTTTTTATATGTTACATTAAAACCAGTATAAACCCATTCATTCATGGTTTTCCAAAGCGAAACCACTCCCTCATCACCTTGCTCCCATTTCAACAGCATTTGTTGTGCCTCCTTAATTAATGGTGCATTTTTTTTGGCTTCTTCTTCTGTTTGCCCTTCTGCTTTTAAAGCATCAATCTCTTTTTTATACTCTTTATCAAAAACTACATAGTACTTTCCAACCAGGTGATCGCCCTTCAAGCCTGTACTTTCAGGTGTTTCGCCGTTACCCCACTTTTGCCAGGCCAGCATCGATTTACAGATATGGATACCACGATCATTAACCAGGTTTACCTTCACCACATCATAACCATAAGCTTTAAGCAGCTCAGAAACCGAGTAACCCAATAAATTATTACGTACATGGCCCAGGTGAAGCGGTTTATTGGTATTTGGCGACGAATATTCTACCATTACTTTTTTGCCGTTAGGTGCATATACGCCAAAATCAGGCGATAAAATTTCTTCGTTAAACTGTTTTAAGAAATAACTTTCGGCAATGCTTAAGTTCAAAAAACCTTTAACCACATTAAATTTAGTGATGTCGGTTACGTTGGCAACCAAATATTCACCAATTTCTGTCGCTGTTTGTTCTGGTGATTTCTTTGAAATTTTGGTAACCGGAAAAACAACAATTGTTGCCTGTCCTTCAAATTCTTTGCGCGTTTCTTGTATGTTGATCACACTTTCGGCTACTTTTTCTTTATAAAGTTCAAAAATGGCTTTCTGTGTTTCGGCAATAATAAAATTCATGCGCCAAAAATAGAGAAAAAAGTCCGAAGATTTTTTATCTTAAATTTCAATATTCATGGTTTAAAGGGTTTGGAAAGCTAATGTTGTGCCAGTCGGTTTCAATAGTCCTTCTTTCCGCTATAGTCCCGATTGAAGGAATCGAGAGCTCCCGCTTCAATAAGGTTTATTAAGCTCGGTTCTGTGTAATAAAAAGTCGGAGGTCCGAGGTCTGAAGACAGAATGCTATAACCATAAACCTCATTGGTCTGCTAACTTTTCCAGTACCTATTTTAAAACTATATCTTCAGACTTTCGGACCCCGGACTTTCGGACTCTCAAAAATTCTAATAGATTTGCAATAACTAACTTTTTTATGAGCGAGCAGAATCAAAACTTTAAAGTAAGCGTAAACACTGAAATCGGCAGGTTGCGTAAATTATTGATACATAGTCCGGACAGTGGATTAGGCAAAGTAGTACCCTCTAAGGCACAAGATTGGCTTTTCGAAGATATTGTACATTTAGACACCATCCGCAAAGGCGAATATGATTATTATATTAAACTGCTAATGTATTTTCTTGATCCTGAAAAGATCAAAGGAAAACTGGCCACAATAGATTCAGAAGCATCAGATCGTAACTTTTACAAACCCAACCACCCCGATTTTCACAATTCTAAATCGGTAATTGAGATCCAGAACCTGTTAAGCGAAATGCTGGAGAACGAATCCATTCGGAAAAAACTGGTTGCAGCTGTTTGTGCGATTGAAGGCTGTACTTATAAGGTTCAATTGGAATTAACCAATACCGATCCGAAACAACTGGCAGAGATTTTTATCTCCGGAACATTGGCTAACGATACAATGATTTTTGCACCGATACCCAATCTGATTTTCACAAGGGATTTGGGTACTACGATCAATAACTACATTTTATTAAACAAACCAGCCAAAAAAGCACGTGTACGCGAAACGCTTTTAATGCGTTACATTTTCTTTAACCACCCTTTATTTGAGGCATACCGTAATAACATCCTCGAAATTCCGGATGTAACCATGCACTTCTTACGTCCCGGCGATGAGCCAGCTTTCAGCACCACTTTAGAAGGTGGCGACGTGATGATGGTAAGCCCAAACCACGTATTGATCGGTTGTAGCGAAAGAACTTCTGAACACGGTGCCAACGAAGCGATTAAATTGTTGTTCGACCAGGATGTGGTAGAAAAAGTAACGGTGGTAAAAATACCAAGCAAACGCGATTACATGCATTTGGATACAGTTTTCACACAGGTTAAGCGCAATACCTGGGTAATTTTAAATTCGATTGCCCATTCGCCGAAATATAATCCCTATGAGCCAATCAACTTTTTAAAAGAACCTGAAAAATTGGAAGCAACTACAGCTATTCAGTTTACAAAAGCCAATCCACAAGAGCCGAAACATTTCGAACATGTAGAAGCTTTACTGAATGACATTAGCCAGAACGATTTAAAAAGTACCGGACCAACCAAAATTATCTACAGCGGAAATAACCAGTTCCCTTATGATTCGCGTGAGCAATGGACTGATTCATGTAACCTTTTGGCCATTAAAGAAGGTGTGGTTTTAGGTTACGACAGAAACGATAAAACTGTTGAGGCCTTTAAGGCTGCCGGCTTTAATGTAGTGGATGTAAAAGATTTGATCCAGGATTTAGAAAGTGGCAAAGTAAATGCCGAAACCATAACCGATACTTTGATTTTAATGCCTTCAGCAGAATTGTCGCGGGCACGTGGTGGTTTCCATTGTATGAGTTTGCCGATATTTAGAGACAGTTTATAACATGTAAAACATAAGTTGGTAAATGGATGATGGGCAATCGCCCGGAACAGTTAACCAATTAACTGGTTTAAACAATTAACCCAAAATGCAGACTACCAATCACATTTTAATGATCCGTCCTGTTGATTTTAAATTCAACGAGCAAACGGCTGGAAACAATAAATTTCAGGTTGCTTCTACGCAAAGCGATGTACAAACAGCTGCGCTAAAAGAGTTTGATGCTTTTGTAGCCTTATTGCAGCAAAACGGCGTTGATGTTACCGTAATAGATGACACTTTGGAGCCTGAAACACCTGATTCTATTTTCCCGAACAATTGGGTTTCTTTCCACGATGATGGTTCAGTATATCTTTACCCGATGTTTTCTGAAAATCGCAGGTTAGAACGTAGAAAAGAAATACTAGATGGATTGAAAGACCATTTCGAAGTTAATCACATCAGCGATTTAAGCTTTTACGAACATCAACATGCATTTTTAGAGGGAACAGGAAGCATGGTATTAGATCGTACTAACAAAATTGCGTACGCGTGCCTAAGTGTGCGCACTGATGAAGAAGTGCTTAACAATTTTTGCATGCTTACCGGATACGAGCCAGTTGCCTTTCATGCGGTAGATGTATCAAATTTCCCGATTTACCATACCAATGTGATGATGTGCATTGGCGACCGTTTTGCTGTAATCTGCCTGGATTCGATTCGGAATCCTGAGGAGAAATTAAACGTAACCATCAGTTTAAAAGGCGCAGGAAAAGAAATCATCGAAATCAGTCTGGAACAGATGAACAAATTTGCAGGCAACATGTTACAGCTGAGCAATGCTGAAAACGAAAGTTTACTGGTAATGTCAGAACAAGCTTATTTATCGTTAACCCCTGAACAGATTGCTGCATTAGAACAATATAGCAGAATTGTGTATTCACCGCTTTACACGATCGAAAAAAACGGTGGTGGCAGTGCCAGGTGTATGCTGGCAGAGATCCATTTGCCGGTTAAAGAATAACAGATTGCATATCTATTTTAATGGAATCAGATTTTAACAGAAAAAAATTGCGTTTAGCAACGTTTATGAGTGAAATTTCAGAATATTGTTATTCCGCAGGTTGGATGCAGAATTTAGAATATGCCCTATGGAATGCGGTAATAAATGGTGAAAGGAAATATGGACAGTCCTACATCACCAAAGATGATATCTCCACATTGATTAAGCTTTCTACAGATGCAAATGCCTGGATCGTATATGATGACGATAAAGAGGTAACAGCTTTAAGCTTAAAAGAATGGATAGAAAAGTTTAAAAAGGATGTGGAGCAAAACAAAGGAATTATAAAAGGTTAATAGTTTTATTGGTTGGTCTCTCCACGAACCATTGTATTTTTGCCACGGAAGCTCGGAGCGCACGGAAAACCCATCTGACAAATGTATACTCGCTATTCAATCTTAAATAGCAGCACTCCCCCAACTGTATAAACCTGATCAAAACGGACACGAGTGTAACGAGTAAAGTGAAGAGCAGGACTGCTGGAACCGATAATAACAGGAACCTGTTTTCCAAATGATCAACAATCATTAATTCTCACCCATTACCTAATATCTCCAAGCCTTTGTATTTTTGCCACGGAAGCTCGGAGCGCACGGAAAACCCATCTGACAAATGCACATTTATTTTTCAACAATAAATAGCAGCACTATCCCAATTTAAATAAACCTGATCGGAACGAACACGAGTGCAACTAGTAAAGTGGAGAGCAGGACTAAACAAACCGATAAAAGCAGGAACCTGCTTTCCAAATAATCAGAAAACAGTATTTCTCAACCATGTCTCGTATCTCCTATCCATTTTTATTTTTGCCAAGGAAGCTCGGAGCGCACAGAAAATCCACCTGACAGATGCAACCGCTATTAAACCTTATAATAGCAGCATTAACACTGAACCGCTCATTTCCAAAATAACATTAACCACCTAAGCCACCTTAATGAGGTAACGCGAAAGTCCCCGCTTTTTACAAGTAACTGACTTCCTTTAAATAATTTCAGCTAAATAAACCTTATTTTTGCATCCTTATATTTTTAAGATGAGTAAACACGGTAGAATTCTGGTTGCCATGAGTGGCGGGGTTGATAGTTCGGTAGCAGCTGTAATGTTGCATGAGCAAGGTTATGAGGTTATTGGCTTAACTATGAAGACCTGGGATTATGCTACTTCTGGTGGTAGCAGTAAGGAAACTGGATGTTGCTCATTAGACAGCATTAACGATGCCCGTACACTTGCCGTAAACTATGGTTTTCCACATTACATCCTTGATATCAGGGACGAATTCGGCGATTACGTTATCGATAATTTTGTTGACGAATATCTTGCCGGAAGAACACCAAACCCATGTGTTTTATGCAATACCCATATTAAATGGGAAGCACTTTTAAAACGTGCCAATAAACTGGATTGCGAATTTATTGCAACAGGGCATTATGCCAATATCCGTCAGCAAGACAGCGGCCGTTATGTAATTTCGAAAGGAAAAGACGAAAATAAAGATCAGTCTTATGTACTGTGGGGTGTTTCACAAGAAAACCTTTCGCGTACTAAATTCCCGTTGGGCAGTTTTGCAAAATCTGAAATCAGACAGATGGCTTTGGATATGGGACAGGAAGAATTGGCAAAAAAATCGGAGAGTTACGAAATCTGTTTCGTTCCGGATAACGATTACAGGGCTTTTTTAAAACATAAAGTAGAAGATTTAGAAGATAGAGTAGCCGGCGGAAATTTTATTTTAAGTAATGGAATGGTGGTTGGACAACATAAAGGTTATCCTTTTTATACCATCGGTCAGCGTAAAGGATTAGGTGTAGCTTTTGGTGAGCCTATGTTTGTAACTCAGATCCTGCCAGAAAGCAATACGGTAGTTTTAGGCAAAGCTGATGAGCTTGAACGCCGTGAAGCAATGGTACGCAACATTAATTTAATTAAATATGCCAGCATTGAGGAACCGATGAATGATGTAATTACCAAAATCCGTTATAAAGACGCAGGTATGTTGAGTACAATTGTTCAGGAAAAAGATAAAATGCGAGTAGTGTTCGATCATAATGTTTCGGCAATTGCTCCTGGCCAATCGGCTGTATTTTATGAAGGAAATGATTTATTGGGTGGAGGGTTTTTAGTTTAGTAGACAATTATTTACATAGACTGTGAAATAAATTACCTTTGGTGAGCTCGTTAAAGACTCGGTTTACTTCGTAGGTTTCCGCTTCGCTATAGGTCAGGGTGAACGATCGAAAAAACAAAAAACGAGTTGCCATCTGGCAACTCGTTTTTTGTATATCCACTTTTTTAAATTTGAATCAAAAGAGTAAACCGAATAATATCCGTTAAAAGTTACTCACTCCCCTTAAAAACATTAATCGATGCGGTTTTCCACTGAATGTAACCTAAATTACCGCAGGTTTGAGCTACAAAATTTTCTACATCCTCCGGCACATCATTAACTACACGCCATCTGATTTTATATTTAGGGTTATAACTTATATAAACCACCAAATCATCGCTACGTTGCCCAATGGCATGTAAATGCTGCAAATGGATATCCTGCAAATCTGCAGCAGCAATCCTAAGTCTTTCATTCATGATTTTACCTAATGAAAGATCTGGTCTGAAATCTGTTTCGAATATGGCTAAAACGGTAACGGTCATAGAAAAATAAATATATCAGCAAACAAACCAAGCTATAAGCTTTTTGTTTAAAATCATCAATTAAATACATCGAATTATCTTGCTGATAGTTCCTGTATCTTGTCTCTCCAAAAGCAAATCTATACTAAAAAAATTAGTATCAAAATTTATTTTTATATTTTTTTTAGTCAGCGTAAAAATTATATAAACACATGACATATACTAACTGAAAGGTGAATAACACTAACATTGTGCATAACTATCTTAAACATCTGATAATTAAGTTAGTTATCTATATACTAAAAGTAGAGCTTATGAAAAAGTGCATCTATGTAGTGGAAGACAATCCGAATATCAGAGAAATCATTGAATTTCTATTAATCGAAGAACTTTACGAGGTAAAGGCCTGTCCAAACATCAACGATTTCTGGTTCCAAATGAGCAAGCACCTGCCGGATATGGTAATTCTTGACATTATGTTACCTGATGGAAACGGACTGGATATCTGCAATGCACTAAAACGAAATATTAAAACATACAATATTCCGGTAATGATGATGTCGGCCAATAACTACCTGAACGAAGTTAAGGCCAAATGTGATGCGGAAGATTTTATCAATAAACCTTTTGATCTGAATGATTTTGCCAGCAGGGTTGAGAAGTACCTGGCGGCGTAGTTTTTAGTCAAAAGCCATTAATTGATTGAACAACAAAAAAACTAACTTAAAAAATTAAATCATTTGTTGTTAATCCTCCCAATAACGGTACTATAAACCATCATCCTTTTTACATATTGCGCCCTATATTTTCCATCCTGAGCATCTTTTCTGTATCTTCGGTAAATTCAGTTTAGCATATGGCAAAGAAAAAATCGGCAAATATTAAATTAGTTCTGAATCAATTGGTTAGTGATGTCTTTGAAAAAAACAATAATCAGCTGCTTAATTACAAGCAGGTTTCGGCCAAATTAAATTTGAGCGATCAAGAATCAAGAGAAACCATTCTTGAGATCTTAAAAGAAGGGAAAAGTGCAGGAATTTTCTTAGAACCAGAAAAAGGTAAATTTAAACTTAAAGAACTGCAGAACTTTATTATCGGTACAGTTGATATGACTGCCGATGGATCAGCATACATTGTTCCGGAAGATGAATTCGAGAAGGATGTTTTTGTAGCTCCTCGAAAACTCAAAAATGCATTACACGGTGATACCGTTAAAGCTTATGTTTTCGCAAAAAAAAGCGGTCGTAAAAATGACGGCGAAGTTGTAGAAATCATCAAAAGGGCAAAATCAGATTTCACAGGAGTAATCAAAATATCAGATCGCTTTGCATTCGTAATTGCAGACGATAAAAAAATGATGCACGATATTTTTGTACCGTTGGCCGATACCCACGAAGCCAGAAATGGTCAACGTGTATTGGTAACCCTATCAGATTGGCCAGAAAGCGCCAAAAATCCGATTGGTATCGTTAAGCATGTGCTGGGTAACCAGGGTGAGAACAATACCGAAATGAATGCCATTTTAGCGCAATATGGCTTTCCTTTAGAGTTTCCGCCTCAGGTAGAAAGAGAAGCCAATGCTATCCGTGAAGAAATTCCAGCAGCCGAAATTGCCAAACGTAAAGATTTCAGAAAGGTGTTAACTTTTACCATCGATCCGGCAGATGCCAAAGATTTTGATGATGCCATTTCATATCAGAAATTACCCAATGGAAATTATGAAATCGGTGTACACATTGCCGATGTTTCGCATTATGTAATCCAAGGGACAGAATTAGATAAAGAAGCTTACAGTCGTGCAACTTCGGTTTACCTTGTCGACCGCGTAATCCCGATGTTGCCTGAGCGTTTAAGCAACGGTGTATGTTCGCTTCGGCCCCATGAAGATAAATTATGTTTTGCTGCCGTTTTTGAACTTGATGAGCAAGCAAACATCCAAAACGAATGGTATGGCCGTACAGTGATCCACTCCGATAGAAGGTTCAGTTACGAAGAAGCCCAGGAAGTAATTGAAAGTAAAACTGGCGATTATGCACCCGAAATAAAAAAACTGAATGAACTGGCCTATATCCTTCGCGACCGGAAATTTAAAAATGGTGCCATTAGCTTTGAAAGCACCGAAGTTAAATTCAAACTCGATGAAGCTGGCAAACCCATAGGGGTGTACGTAAAAGAGCGTAAAGATGCCCATAAACTGATTGAAGATTACATGCTTTTAGCCAACCGTAAAGTTGCTGAATTTATCGCCAAGAAAACGAAGGGAAAAGATAAACTCACTTTTGTTTATCGAGTGCACGATTCGCCTAATATGGAAACCCTGAATACTTTTGCAACATTTGCTTCGCGCTTCGGTTATAAAATCAATACCAAATCAGATAAAGAAATTGCCAAATCATTAAACAATTTAATGACTGATGTTGAGGGCAAAAAAGAACAAAATATACTCACATCACTCGCGATAAGATCAATGGCAAAGGCAATCTATTCAACCAAGAAAACCAGCCATTATGGCCTGGCCTTTGAATATTACACCCACTTTACCTCTCCTATCCGCCGTTATCCAGACGTTATGGCGCACAGACTTTTACAAACTTACTTAGACGGTGGAAAATCAGCCGACATGGAGTTTTACGAAGTAGCCTGTGTACATTCTTCGGCTATGGAGAAGAGAGCCGCCGATGCGGAACGAGCTTCTATTAAATATAAACAAGCCGAATACTTAGAAAATAATATCGGTACGGAGTATAAAGGTATTATTTCAGGCGTTACCGAATGGGGCATGTATGTAGAAATTGAAGAGAATAAATGTGAGGGTATGATTCGTCTAAGGGACATATCAGATGATTTTTATGTGCTCGATGAGAAAAACTACTGCATTGTTGGCCAAAGAAAAAAGAAAAAATACCAACTTGGAGATGAAGTGATGATCAGGGTAAAAAAAGTAGATCTTTCCAAACGTCAAATCGATTTTACCTTAATTCCTGATTAAAAATTAAGACATTTGTGCCCGAAAACACAATGTTCAAAGCAAAGCATGCATACTACAGAACAATTACAGCAAATTTTAGATACTGCAATACAAAATTTAAAGTTTCCGGATCACCCTAAACAGCTTTACGATCCGATTACTTATATTATTAACCTTGGCGGAAAGCGTGTTAGACCATTGTTGGTTTTAATGGCTACAGAATTATTTGGAAAAGATGCAAACCAATCGGTTCATGCCGCCATGGCCATCGAGGTTTTCCATAATTTTACACTTGTACATGATGACATTATGGACAATGCGCCACTCCGTAGAGGACAGGCTACCGTACACGAAAAATGGAGTACTAACGTAGCCATTTTAAGTGGCGACGTAATGATGGTAGAAGCCAATAAAAACCTCGCAAAAGTAAATCCTATCTTCCTGAAAGACGTTTTAGATACTTTTAATACAACAGCTCAGGGTGTTTGCGAAGGTCAGCAATTGGATATGGAGTTTGAAGGCCGTGATGATGTGAGTATTGAAGAATACATCAACATGATCAGGTTAAAAACGGCAGTACTTTTGGGTGGTGCACTAAAACTCGGAGCAATTATTGCTGGCGCTTCAGAAAAAGATGCAAACTTAATTTATCAATTTGGTGAAAATATAGGCATTGCATTTCAGTTACAGGATGATATTTTAGATGTTTATGCTGATCCTGAAAAATTTGGCAAGCAGGTGGGCGGCGATATTATTGCCAATAAGAAAACATTCTTATTATTAAAAGCTTTTGAATTGGCAAAAGGTGAAACCCGTGCTTCATTAGATACCTGGACCTCCTATAAAGAATTTAACGCACAAGAAAAAGTAGATACCGTCCGTCAGGTATACGATACTTTGGATATTCAGGATATTGCAAAAGAACACATGAACTATTATCGAGATAAAGCCTTAGCTTTATTTGCACAGATACATGTGAGCGATGAAAGAAAAGCCAGCCTGTTAACACTTACCAACACGTTAATGGCTAGGGAGTATTAAAGTATTCGTCATTTCTACTGTAGCGCTGCGAAATGGAGAAATCTATAAAATGATTTTATTAAAAATAGATTTCTCGACTTCGTTGCACATCGCTTATAACGACGTCCACATAAGCCATTGACTATCAGCGATTTTTTTTCAGGAGATCATCCATATTTTCAGGCATGAGCACTGATGGTTACTCGAAATGACGTAATCTGTTTAGCTTAAGCTCTTGCCAATTTATATTTAATCCAGAAGTCAGCTGATTTAGCAGCTAATTCACCACCTTGCATTGGTCTCTGACCACCACCCATTTTTCCTCCGCCTCCCATACCGCCACGGCCACTTCTTCCCATTCCTCCTCTACCTCCAGATCTTCCCCCACCTCTATTTCCTTCTTCAGGAGTACCTTCTCTTTTTAAACCGGATTTACCTGGTTCATTTATTTTAATATTGTAAACAAGCGGTTTTTTAAGATCCAGACCGACCTGTAATTGCGCCAATGGAATGCTCAGTTCGTAAATCAGATCTCTATTTGGATGGATGCTCATTCCCGTTTCAATACCATCTTGATTTATCGCCGGCAACTCACCATCAGGAATATTTTTAAATCCTGCAACCCTAATACTTTTATTCATCGTCGCCTGATCATGCATCTCTTTATCATGGGATAAAGCAATATGTTCATGATGCTCTTCCACCTCTTTCTGCATTGGTGGTTTTTCCATCAACGGAAAAGTTAATTTCATCCCATCCTTCTTTTTCCCTGCTGTATTAATATTTAGAGTAATGCCCCCTCTTAACACACTAAAAGTAGTCTGAGGATCTAATGATTCTATAATGATATACAAGTTTTTATCGTCGTTGGCCAAGGCAAAGGCTAGTTTGGTAGCATCATTGTATTGGTTAAGCGGTTCGTTCCATTCATTCGATATACCATCTGCCTTAAATGGCTTTACCATTCGGATATTTTCTTCTACCTCCTGCGCATACAATAGCCGACCAGAAATAAGCGATAGAATTAATAAGGATATTTTCTTCAGATTCATTTATATTAATTTTTAAATTAATACCAAATCTAATGTTCGGAAATGTTAATTTTTGTTATTTAACAGGGTTTAACACATGAGTCCGGAGTTAGCAGTCTGGAGTTCGAAGTCTAATAGATCGATTTTCCTAGATGTGCCCTCCTGAGGCGGAATTATTATAAAAATTAATATAAATGAATAAAATCATAAGTATATAGCTTCCTCAAGCCACCGTTATTTCAGGCGGAGTGCAACGCAGTCGAGAACCACGATTGCTCAGTGAAGCTAAATCTGCCTAGATAGATCTCTCCACTTCGCTTTGCTCCGGTCGAGATGACGATCATTCTATTGGAGTCGATCAACCGGATTCCTCAATATGTCACCCTGAGCGGAGTCGAAGGGCCGGTAGATAGCTTGGGCGTTGACAACAATTAACCGCTTCAAATAATTAAGCAATTTTTATATTATGACCATTAAGAAATTAAGAAAAATTAAGATTTAAGCGATGACTGTAAACATTATGGCTATCAACCATGAACTAATGGAACCCTACCAACAAAATAAGTCCCGATTTGCATCGGGACTTTCCTTTATAACTTTGATACCAATTATTCTGCAGGTGCAGCTTCTTCAGTAGTTTCGTCTTTTTTAGGTGCTTTTTTAGCAGGTGCTTTTTTAGCAACCGGAGTTGCTTCAACCTCTTCAGCTACAACTTCCTTCTTTGCAACTGGTGCTTTCGCTACTGCTGCTTCAATTTCAGCTTCAGTAATAGGAAGGATAGAAACATAAGATTTGTTATCTTGTTTCTTTCTGAAAATTACAGTACCATCAACTAAAGCAAATAAAGTGTGGTCTCTACCAATACCAACACC
>Ga0065714_10064492_pt1 | contig 49867 bp, 39 predicted proteins | sample MisRhiReplicate2_FD_59101 | JGI IMG/M metagenome (GOLD analysis project Ga0065714, IMG submission 59101) | Miscanthus rhizosphere microbial communities from Kellogg Biological Station, MSU, sample Rhizosphere Soil Replicate 2: eDNA_1 v2... | ecosystem: Host-associated > Plants > Roots >...
ACAAATATGCAATGAAAGAGGGAAAAGATATAGATAAATTATTTAAGGATGGATTGGAAAACCCCGACCTGCCTTTTAATGATTTAGATTGGGATAATCTGGAGGAGCGATTGCATCCAATACCCAAAAGGAAGGTTTTGCCCTTATTTTGGCTTACCGCTGCAGCTGTAATTGCAGCGATGTTATTGATCGTATTTTTATTGGTAAAACCATCAAATCATAAAACAGATGTTAAAGCTGTGGTAAAAACCAACAAAGAGGATCAAAACCAAACTAAAACACAAAATAATAGCGGTGCATTAACTGACGTTCCTGCTAAACAAATCGTTCCTGATGTAAATGCAGATTCAAATTTGTTCGCTATAAATCAAAGAAATGCAGCAGAGCATGGGAAACAGCAACAAAAAAGTAACACAGAAATTGAACAAAAACTGATTCAAAACGGAATCAATAATGCCAATACATTGGCTAACCTGGCGTATCAACCAACATTAAGCTCAGAAAATAATCCTATTGAATTTAAAGATCAAAAAATGGCGGCCAACGTTGAGGTTGGTAAGCCTGAACGGATAAAACCGCTGGTTGTGAAACAAAAATCGAGACTCATATTAAGTATTTTAGCTGCACCTGATTTAACCAGTGTTCAGAAATCTGGGACAAGCAATTTAAGTGGTGGTTTTGGAGTAGAGGCTACTTATATGATTACTAAAAGGTTGAGTATAAGCACAGGGGCATCTTACGCCAAGAAAATTTACGATTCAGATTTTAATTTATACAAGCCCAATACCAGTTATGTTTTTAAGATTGCTCCATCAAATATCCATGCCAATTGCGATGTAATCGACATTCCTTTAAATGTAAATTATAAGATTTTTGAAAATAATAGAAATTCAATTTCGGTAAGTACTGGGCTTTCGAGTTATATCATGGTAAAGGAGCGGTACACCTACTCTTACGATGGTGTTTACCAAGGCCAGCAGGGCTGGGAAGTGAAAGGTCAAAACCAACATTATTTAGGTATTGCCAATGTTGGGGTAGAATTTCAACATAAAATAAACAATAATTTAAGCATCAGCGCCAAACCTTTTATGAAAATTCCTTTAACCGACATTGGTTATGGCAATTCAAGGCTATCCTCAACAGGTCTAGCGGTTTCGGTAAATATGAACTTGTTTAAAAAGAATTAATGTTTGATGTTGCGGATGGGATCTGGTAAAGGCACAAAATCAGTTTCTCCTGGTACAGGTTTAAAGCTTTGTTCTAACCATTTTTGCTTTGCCTTTTCGATCAGTTCTCTATCCGAGGCTACAAAGTTCCAGTAAATAAAACGCTCTTCAGGAAAAGGTTCGCCCCCGAAAATATAAACCGTGGTATTTGCGTGCATGGTAAATTCGCAGAGTTTGGCATCGTTGGCAATTAAAATCTGGCGGGGTTCGAAAATATGTCCATCACTTTCTATTGCTCCTTCTAAAATATACAGGGCACTCTCTCCGAAAAGATAATCGCCAATATTCACTTTCTGGCGGTCGGTACTTTTTAACTCTAAAAAATACAGCGGACTGTAAACGGGCACGGGCGATTTACGGCCGGAAGCTTCTCCGGCAATTAATTTAATGGCAACTCCATTTTGCTCCCATGAAGGGATATCAGCACCCTCTACATGAAAAAATTCTGGATCCATCTGCTCTAAATCTTTTGGCAAAGCCACCCATATTTGTAAGCCATGCAGCATTTTATCGGTATGACGAAGGTATTCTGGCGTTCTTTCAGAGTGTACGATGCCACTGCCTGATGTCATCCAGTTTACCTGTCCGGGTTTGATTACCACATCAGATCCTAGACTGTCTTTATGGGTAATTTCTCCTTCGAACAAAAAAGTTAAGGTAGAAAGTCCTATGTGTGGATGCGGCGGAACATCGAGATTTTCGTGATCGTTCATTGCAGCCGGCCCCATATGATCAATAAATGAAAAAGGCCCAACCATGCGTTTCTCTCTGAAAGGTAAAAGTCTGCCAACCATAAAATTGCCAATATTTGCAGGCCTTTCTTCAATAATGAGTTTAATATTCGACATGTGGTGATCAATTTTTTGAAGAGGTGAATTTAAGGAAAAAAATCATCAAGGGCAGGTTGTTTGTTAATATCTGACATCATCGAAAAAAGGATTTAGGTTTTTTTGGAAAGCAATTGTAGAGGCTTTAGGTTGTTGTGGTCCCGCTTCCACTCGGCCAACTTGAAGGAAATTGACATCTCGCTTTGATCGGATTTAGGCGGCCAGGGCATTGGTACTGCAAGATGTAAAATAAACCCGACCGGCAGCGTTATTCCGAATTTTCAGCCGGATTAAGCAAAGGGCGGGGCTGGAGCAACCTAAGTATTGCATGCATTGCTTTCTTAATCATCAAGCAAAAGTTCAATGTCTTCAGTGTTTCCAAGGCAGAAAATTTATTTCTAAATGCAGTAGCATGATAACATCGTACGTCGCACGAAAGCTGTCGTTATCCCGACTGAAGTACAGTCCCGAACTTTCAGGAGGAGATCTTTAAAACCTGACTTAGATTTCTCGGCTACGTTTTATTTCGCTCGAAATGACGGAATTATTGTAACAAAAAAGCATCCCATTCGAGATGCCTTTCTAAATTAAAAAGAAAAAATACGGTTATTATACCAATTCCATTAAGGCTTCTTTGCTAAAGCCTTTCAATTCTTCCATGCGGTTATTTTTAATCTTTTCTACCCAGTTCGGGTCTGCTAAAAGCGGACGGCCAACTGCTACTAAATCGAAGTCCCCCCGATCCATTCTACGTACCAGTTCGTCTAGCGAGCTAGGCTGTGAACTTTGACCTGCAAATGCACCAAAAAAATCGCCGTCCAAACCAACAGAACCTACTGAAATGGTTGCTTTTCCGGTAACTTTTTTGGCCCAACCTGCAAAATTTAAGTCAGAGCCTTCAAATTCAGGTTCCCAGAAACGGCGTTGTGAGCAATGGAAAATATCAATTCCGGCTTCAGCCAATGGGATTAGCCATTGTTCCATTTCCTGCTCGTTTTTAGCCAATTTATAATCATAAGCAGCAGGTTTGAATTGTGATAATCGGATAATTAAGGCGAAATCTTCACCAACTCGTTTCCGTACCTCTTTAATTACTTCAACGGCGAAACGGGTACGCTCGGCTAAGGTTTTACCTCCATAAATATCGGTGCGATTATTCGTGCCATCCCAAAAAAACTGATCGATCAGATATTGGTGTGCACCATGTATTTCAACGGTATCAAAACCTAAAGCTTTGGCATCAGCCGCTGCCTGACCAAAAGCCGCAATAGTATCGGCAATGGCTGCATCCGTCATTGGTACACCATTCTCGAAACCTGGTTTGTTGAAACTCGAGGGGCCTTCGAAAGGTGCACTTGGCAACCAGCCTGATGCATGGTTTTCCATAATTCCCTGGTGCCAAATCTGTGGCCCCATTTGCCCGCCAGCCTGGTGAACTTCATTAATTACCTGCTGCCATCCTGCTAAAGCTTCGGTACCGTAAAAATGTGGAATGTTGGGATCTGCCGAAGAAGATGGACGGTTAATTACCGTACCTTCTGATAAAATTAAACCTACTTCTCCAGCTGCTCTTTTTGCATAATAAGTTGCAACTTCAGGTGTTGGCACTCCGCCGGGAGAGAATGACCTCGTCATAGGTGCCATTACGATTCTATTTTTGATATTTAATGTTTTAAGGCTAAAAGGCCTGAATAAACTATCTGCGTTCATATGTTTCTAAATTATAATTCTGTATTGATGATTTCGCTTAATTTTTTTAAGCCTTCTTTATTGCGTTTGTAATAAGTCCACTGGCCCAGGCGTGTAGAACTGATTAAATGAGCACGCTGTAAAATAGACAGGTATTCGGAAATGGTACTTTGTGATAAACCACTTTTAATCTGGATCTGCCCAACACAAACACCAACGTTTTCAAAATCGGCATTAGGTTGTTCTGGAAAATTAAGTTCGGGCTCTTTTAGCCAGCCTAAAATCTGTAAACGTGTTTTGTTCGAAAGGGCTTTAAATATTTCTACCTGATCCATATCACAAAGATATATCGACTTTTCCCGATATACCAATTAAATGTATAAAGTTTACAATAGGATGTAAAACTCATGGATGGATAAAATGGAGTATAGTAACTGGTGATATTTAAAGATGCTTCGCTTTGCTCAGCATGACACAGAAAGATAGGCAAGGAAAAAAGCTCAAAAAAGAACGGGGATAAATCATACCGACCTATCCCCGTCATCTAAATTAACGCTCTCATATATATAAACTACCAAACAGGTGATTTATTATATATGATATGAAATATTTTTTATTTTTTTGTTACAGGTCTTTTTGCTGCTGCTTTTGTTTTCTTTTCAGCTATCTGAGCTTCTTCAGTTGCATCAGCTTTTTTCTTTGTAGTTGCCTTAGCTTTTTTAACTTCTACTCCAGGCTTTTCAATTGCATCAGCTTTCTTCTTAGCTGGAGCTTTTTCTTTTTTTACTTCAGTAACAGGCGTTTCAACAACAGGTTCTTCTTTAATCTCTGCAGCTTTGGGCACATGATCTTGTTGCAGGTAGTTTGCAAGGATCTGCCTTAAATATACCTCTGGTTTAGGCATATTAATGATGGTTCCAGGTTCTTTATCCTGAGATTGTTTAATGTAAGCTGATTTAATTTTGCCCCAATCTTTAGAGTAAAGTTTGATAAACATCTCTACAAATTGTTCGTCTGTATATTTTTTAGGCAACCTACCCAGCACTGCCTGAATTTTTTCTTCTTTTTTATGTAATACCGCCATGGATTTTATTTTGTACAAAGATAGCCGAATTTTGTCATTATCAGTTTTTTGCTTTTTTAGCATAAAATGGATGGCCGAGAGGTTAAATTAACTCCTAAAGAGAGGCTGTTATTTCTGCTTTGGCCGATTCGGTTTTTCTATTCTTAACTAATCGTTCGCGATGCTTTAGTCCCCAATCTTTTAATTCATTAATTACCCTGTCGAGCGATTCGCTATATGGAGTAAGTTCGTAAGTTACAGTAACCGGAGTGGTAGAAAATACTTTACGGGTCACAAATTCATTTAATTCCAGCTCTTTAAGTTCTTTTGATAATATTTTGGGGGTAATTTCTCCAAGCGATTTTTGGATCTCATTAAAACGTTGTGGTCCTTCTTGCAAGGAAATAATCAAAGGTAGTTTCCATTTGCCATTTAACACATAGAGCGCGTCTTTTACCGCATTTAAACTTGCTGTACAGGTTTCTTTATTGCGGTGTTCATTTCTTGGTCCCATTATACAAAGTTATAAGCTTTCATGGAGGATAGCACTATCCTTTGGGATATTAGTGTCTTTTGGATAGTAAGCTAAAAATGATTGTTTTCTGCAAATAACATAAAAATAATCCCCATCGATAATGATTCCTCCAGGAGATCTACAACATTAAATTCTCCTGTCACTCCCATTGATTTTTACACAATAAATATCCCTAAGCTGACAATTCAATATTGATCATAAGCCTCAAACATCAGTAATTATTTCTTCCAGCCTTTTTGCATTTTTTTGTAGGCCTTTTTGCTAATTTTTGATTTCTTCTTGGATCTTGATTTGCCTTTTTTCTTTCGGGCATTAATGTTATTCACCAACGAATTTTTAACGCCCAACTTATTCTTTTTCTTGCCTTTCTTTTTATCCTTTTTCTTTTTTTTCTTCTCTTTTGCCATGATTATAGGTTATGTATTCATTTAACACCTAATGGTATAAAAAGTTCCGAAAAAAACAGAGTGAGCCTCTCAGCAAAGTAAATTGAGCCTTTAAGCAAACCTTTTCCTGGTTAAACAACCTACCTTTGATTCAATAAAAGATAGAAAAAATGAGAAAAGTTTGGTTTATAACTGGTAGTTCCCGTGGATTGGGACATGACCTAACTGCACAGGTACTGGCAAAAGGCGATTTGGTTGTCGCCACAGCAAGAAATACCGACGCTTTAAAAGGCTTTGTAGAAAAATATGCCGATCAGATTCTGCCAATTACATTAGATGTTACCGATTACGATCAGGTTCATATGGCAATTGAATCGGCCATCACACACTTTGGCAAAATAGATGTTTTAGTCAACAATGCTGGCTTTGGTATTGTAGGTGCTGCCGAAGCTTTTACCGAAGATCAGGTTCGCAGTCAGCTCGAAACAAACTTATATGCACCAATAGCAATTACCAGAGCAGTATTGCCATTTATGCGCAAACGACGTTCGGGTAGAATTCTTCAGATCAGCTCAATAGGTGGACGTGTGGGGAATGCCGGGGTAAGTATTTATCAGGCAGCAAAATTTGGTCTTAGCGGCTTTAGTGAAGCGCTGGCAAAAGAAGTAATTGAGTTGGGGATTTATGTAACCAGTGTAGAACCTGGTGGTTTCCGTACCGATTGGGCAGGCGCTTCTATGTCTTACGCACCGCATGTTGCAGGGTACGAAAATACAGTAGGGAAAAGAGCTGATTTTTTTCAGAGCGGCGATTTTGTGCCGATGGGCGATCCGGAAAAGGCAGCCAAGGCAATGCTTGATCTCGTCGAAAATCCTGAACCGCCAATACATTTGGTATTTGGAAGCGAAGCTATTGGAATGCTTAAACATGCCGATGCTGCCAGAACTGCCGAAATGGAAAAATGGATGGAGGTAAGTTTATCAACAGATCATGATGAAGCAGAGAATTTTTTAGCTACTGATTTGGGTAAATCTTTTATAAAGAAATAACTGGATGTATCGTCATTTTGAGCGGAGTGCAACGCAGGCGAGAATCCATTAAATAGTCATTCATATTTGGAAGTGCTTCATTCCCAACTTGATTGGGAATCTTAATGCTATTAAAAGGTTTGATTAGCATTAAAATCCCCGTCTGCACCTATCGTGTGGATGCTGAAATAAATTCAGCATGACGATAGCCTTAGGAATTTGTACCAAAAACAAATACAGGCTAATGCAGATGTGTCCATACTAAAGCGTCTGCACTGGGATGACGATGTCTCACCATAAAACCTTAAATTTGATTAACATGCCAAATCAAAGCAAACGTCCTGAGATACTTTATTCCTGCTATGCGCAAAAAAGTAGCGAGGGTGAACAGTTTATCCCCAATCATTCGGTGGGATTAGTTATTGCAGGTACTTCTGAGATTTTTATCGGTGGTGAGAAGTTTGTATTTTCTGATGGCGATTTTAGATTTTTCAGGCGTAATCAACTGGCGAGGTATACTAAGTATCCTCCTGCAGGTGGGGAGTTTAAATCCATCAGCATCAATATTAATCAGGATATTTTGCACAGCATTAGCAACGAATATGATTTGCACATGCAAAAGCCTAATCATGATCTTAAAGGTTTAGCACTTGAAGCTAATAGCTTGCTGAAGAATTATATCGACTCGATATGGCCGTATTTAGACAGGAATAACGGGTTTAACCAGGCCTTGGTTGAATTAAAGGTTAAGGAGGTGGTAATGATCTTGTTGCAGACCAATCCGGTGCTGAAAGATGTGCTTTTTGATTTTTCGGAACCTGGAAAAATCGATCTGGAAGCTTATATGAATGCCAATTATAAATTCAATGTCGATATTAGTCGCTTTGCTTATTTAACGGGAAGAAGCCTGGCTACATTTAAAAGGGATTTTGAGAAGATTTTTAACCTTTCACCTAACCGTTGGTTACAGAAAAAGCGGCTAAACGATGCTTATTATCTCATTACAGAAAAGGGCTGGAAATCATCAGATGTTTATCTGGAGGTTGGTTTTAAAGATTTATCGCATTTCTCTTTTGCATTTAAAAAGGCTTATGGCAGGTCACCATCACGGATTGGTAATTAGTTTTCTTCGTTGTGCCTGAAAAAAAAAGCATCAACCTTGCAAGATTGATGCTTTTAAATGCTTTTTATTAAACTTTTTTAGGAGGAAGATCGAATGCAATTGCCTCATGCTCAAAATGACCATTATGCGCGCCATCACAAAAAGGTTTGTTCTTAGATAAACCGCAACGGCAGATCGAAAGTACTTCTCTGCCCTGTAAGCCATAAACGTTTCCGTTTCTATCTACAATTTCAAAATCGCCCTCAATTTTAACAGAGCCGTTATTGTTAATGGTAAGTTTTGTTTTAGACATGTTTTGTTATTTGTACAGCAAAAGTAAGCCATAAAAACCGCAATTTTTTTGCTGATTTCTATTTAGAAAGATTCTCCCTTGAATCTATAGAGCCTCTTTTTTGATCACATAAGCAATCATGTCGGTCCTGATTTCGAAACCCAATTTCTGATAAAGCTTAATGGCGGCCTCATTATCGTTCCTCACATGCAGAAAAGGGATTTCGTTGCGGAGCAGTATGCGCTTGATCTGCTCCTGCAGGATCTTAAAGGAATAGCCTTTCCCCAAATGATCGGGATGGGTACAAACCGCACTTACCTCGCGGTAGGGGCTTGGAAAAAAGCGGTGACCAGCCATTGAAGCCAGTTTTCCATTCACGAATATGCCGGTATAATTGCTCAATTCTATGGTTTTGGACAGGAAAGGTCCCGGTTTGGTCAATTCCACAAGATCAATCATCTCGGCAACATATTCCTGATCAAGATCTGTAAGCTCCGCTCCATCTGTATCAGGAACTTTTACTCCTCGGAAAATAAACTGGAACATATCGATATGCGTCAATAATTTCCACTGTTCTGGAATTTCTACCGGTGTTTTTGCAAAAAAAACAAAAAGGCTTTCAGGCGGACTGATCTGATAAAGCGTATTTAAATCCTCCTGCGAATTATCTTTTAAGCCTGCGAAGGCAGTAATGTCTTCGTTATAATATTTTACCGTTTCTACACCTTTTGCCAGGTGGTTATGGCCAGAAGTTAGGGCATAATAAATGGGATTGTCTAATACGTGTTCCATCTGGCAAAGATATTAAATGCTAAATCAGATGAGGGTAATTTTTAGGTGCATTAACCCTAATACATTCATAGTCATATTACTATTGGTTTAAAAAAGTTTCCACCAGATGTGCCGTAATCCCGATCGTTTTGTCGTTTACATCCGGGTTGAGGTTTTCACCGATCATAGCGCCATGTATGCCCGGTAAAATAACCGGCTGTGTATTTGCAATCAATCTCGACATTTTAACCACATGTTCCGGCTTGATCACATCCTTATCTGCCGCCGTTAAAAGTGTACCGGAGGTAATTCTCCTCAGATCATCATCACTCAGGTCGGCAAAATCGAGCATGCGTTGTTTGTCCTTTTCGAACATAGTCTGCAATGCGCTTTGATCTGGGTTTACGACTAAGAAAGCTGTTTTCAGTGGTTCAGGCAAGTGATCGATAGTGGCATCTCCAAAGCCGTTATAAAAGCTCTCAATCAAACCTTCACGTTGGTAATTGGCAGAAATCACAATGATTTTATTCACCATAGCCGGATGGTGGGCTGCAATATGCAAAGTCGTTGTTCCGCCGTTGCTGAAACCTAAAAAATTGGCTCTTGTTATTTTTAGCTGATTTAATAAAGTAGTCACATCTTTTGCATCCTGCTCAAAAGATTCTGCCTCGTCACGGTCGCTGGTCCGCCCATGGGCCTGGAGTTCAACTGCTACTACCTTGCCGCATTTAGCCAAATAAGGAATAAATCTGCCGAATGTTGATTGAATGGTAGAGCCGCCGCCATGGATCAGCACCAGGGGGATTTCTCCTTCGCCATAAACCTCATAATACATATTAATGCCATTTACCTGCTCGTGCCCGGCTTTCTAATAAGTTTCCATGGGTTTAGAATTTAAATATTGCTAAACAAAACTAAGCAAGACAGCCGAAAATAAGGCACTCATAACAGACAATTTTAGGGGTTTTTGCGCCATTTTAAAACCTTATTTTTTTAGCGTTTTGGCTTTTTTTGATGCAGGCTTCCAGAAATTGATCAATACCCGATGCGGTGTAACCCAAAAGCCTTGAGTTTTCGCCAAGCTCTGAAGAAGCAATGGTTGTTTTCTCCCGAATTTGCGTCATGCAATACATATTAATTGCCTGTTGCATGGGTAAAGTAATATACTGCTTTGCTTCGGCAATTTTGCCGCTTAAAACAATCAGTTCCGGATTAAACAACTGAATCAGCATCGATATCCCTTTGCCCATATAGGTACCTACATTCGATAATAACTGGATGGCATACTGATCACCTTTGTTGGCCGCTTTGATGATTATGGCAGGTTCGATTCTTTCGAGCTCTTCGTTGGTGAGTTTGTTAAGCATTGAGTTTTTTCCTGATAAAATACCTTCTTTTGCCATTTCTGATAGGGCATTTCCTGAAGCAACGGTTTCTAAACAGCCATGTTTGCCACAATAGCACAATACCCCATTTTCAATAAAAGGGATGTGGCCGAGTTCGCCTGAAAAACCGCAGTTGCCTCGCCTCAGCTTGCCGTCCATAATAATGCCCAAACCAACGCCCCAATCCATTAACAGTACAAGTACGTTTTTCTTGCCTTTGGCCATTCCATGTGTAAATTCGGCCATTGATGAACCGTTTACGTCGTTTTGAATCACTACAGGTAAATTTAACATCTTTTCAAAAGCCTCCGTCAAAGAAGTATTTTCTCCATCGTTTAAAAAATAACTGTAATTCTCACCCTTTTCTGCATCGATTAAGCCGGGCATGCCAACACTACAACCAATTAACTGTTTATGATCAATTGCTGAAGATTTTAAGAAACCCTGCAATTCTGTGTTTAAAATTTGAAAAAAATCCGTCCGGCTTTTTGAAATGGGGAGCAAGAAGGTTTTAACTTCTGTCACCAAGTTATAATTGTTGTCGATAATGGCGATTTTGGTATGGAATAACTCAATATCTATGCACAAAATGAGGATTTTTTTGTCTTTTAAACGGTAAAGGTCCGGTTTTCTTCCGCCTATTGATACACCAAAGCCCTTCTTCTCAACCCATCCCTCCTCTATCAGTGCGGTTAATAGTTTCAGTATACTGGGGGTACTCATATCCATCACTTCGCATAAGGTAGAAACTGAAGCCGCGCTCAAATTAAAAAGATGTTTAATGAGCTGGTGTTTATGCACGGTCTGTTTATCGCTGCCTTCTAATATTAAGTGATTTAATAGAGTAAGATTCATGATGTTAGTGATATTATTTTGATAAAAATAGATAACTTCTATTAAAATTTTATTAAAGCTTTTTTAATGCGTAAAGAAATTGTTGATGTTTTGCCAATACAATAAATTGTTGCTAACATTAAACTAAATAATAGGCTGTAAACCACACGGAATAACCACCCGCTAAAGCCTATTTTTACAATACCCTAACCAAAATGAAAACTAAAGAAAAACCACAAAAGCAACCCAACTCCAGACGGGATTTTATCAAAAAATCAGTAATCGGTCTGGCCACTTTTACCATTGTTCCACGTTTTGTAATGGGCGGACAAGGTTATCTTTCCCCAAGCGATAAACTGACCAAAGCCGTAATTGGCGTTGGCGGAATGGGAAGAGGGCATTTCGAGTACGAAGGCACACAGGTAGTGGCCATTTGCGATGTTGACCAGAACCATCTTAAGCAGGCAGCAGCCATGCTGGATAAAGGGGTAAAAACATTTAGTGATTATAGAGAACTGATACAGTTACCCGAAGTAGATATTGTACATATTGCCACGCCGCCGCACTGGCATGGTATTATGGCGGTTGATGCTGCAAATGCAGGTAAGGATATCTGGTGCGAAAAACCGATGACCCATACCATTGGTGAAGGTAAAAGGGTGGTAGAAGCTATAAAACAACACGGCAGGATGTTCAGGTTAAATACCTGGTTCAGGTTTAAGGATACTTTTTATGGGATGGGTACTACCGTAAAACCGATTAAAAAACTGGTTGATAGCGGTATGTTAGGTTGGCCTTTAAAAGTAACCGTAAGTAAACACACGGGTTACGACTGGAAGTTTTACTGGGTGGGTAAAGATCATTTAGAGCCTCAGCCTGTGCCACCAGAGTTGGATTATAACGCATGGTTAGGTCCTGCACCTTATAAACCGTATAATGCACACCGCGTACACCAAACTTTTAGAGGGTATTGGGACTATGATGGTGGCGGATTAAGTGATATGGGTCAGCATTATATCGATCCGATTCAATATTTCTTAGGGAAAGATGATACCAACCCGATTTCGGTTGAAGTAGATGCGCCACAGCAACATACGGATGCTGTAGGTATATGGCGCCGCATTACCTATACCTATGCGGATGGCTGCCAGATTATATTGGATGGTGAAGGTAAAGATGCCAATGTACCTTATATAGAAGGACCAAAGGGCAAATTGTATCCTGGCTTTAAATCTGATATTCCTGATCTGGAACGCAAACTGGCACAATTTCCTGATCCTGATCCGGAAATTGTAGAATTTTCGGAATCGGTAAGAACAAGAAAGAAATTTGCCCTGAATGAAGAGAACGGGCACCGTTCATGCAATATTGTAAATATCGGTTTAGCTGCGCTGCGATTGGGTAGGTCGTTAAAATTCGATCCGGTTAAGCAAGAGTTTATTGGTGATGAGGCCGCAAACAGATTAATTAATCCCGTAATGCGCGCACCATTTTCTATTTAAAACCTCCTTTCATAAGAATCATCATGAATAAAAAAATAATATTGGCGCTGTTGGCTATTGTAATGCTTTCGAATGCATTATTTACCCTAACTATTTTTGCCCAGGATAAAAAAGACGAAAGGACTACAACCACACGTATTGCCGATCTGTTGGCACAGCTGCCTGCCAGGGATGCCGCTCAATTAACACGCAATATGAAAGAAGTTGCCGACTTGGGCGAAGATGGATATGTAACCCTAATCGGCGGTTTAACTTCCTCAGGAAAGGGAAATAACGCTTTAATCGAATATGCTGTTGGCGGTTTTACTGCTTTTGCAACTAAAAAAGATCAGCAGACGGCAAGAGATATGGCCGTTAAGGCTTATTGCAAAGCTTTGCGAAAATTAACAGATAAACAAAATAAAGCTTTTATCATCAGTCAGTTCGATCTGGTGGGGAATGATGCTGCCGTAAGCTGTTTAGAAAGTTACCTTACCGATGAGCAGTTGGCCGATGAGGCATCCAGAGCTTTATCTAAAATTGGCACGGCCTCAGCTACAACAGCATTAATTAACAGTTTAGGTAAAGCAAACGGCAAAGCGAAAATTGCCATTGTAGAGGCTTTGGGACATAGCAGCACCAACGCGGCCGCTACTGCCATTGCACCTTTGGCTGCAGGTACCGATAAAGAATTAACTAAAGTGAGTTTATATGCCCTCGCCAATATCGGTGATGCTTCATCTAAAGAAATTCTAATAAAAGCGGCTGAACAGGCAGGTTATAAATACGAACAAACCAATGCTGTAGCCGCATTATTGGTTTATGCACAAAAAAATGTAACGAATAATAAAGCGGAGGTTGAAAGTATAGCTAAAACGATATTAGAAAAAGCAACAGCTGCTGATCAGGTAAATGAGCGTATTGCGGCCTTAAAATTACTTGCAGAAACGCAGACCGATCAACAGGTTCTGTTATTGGCCATGGCCGATCAGCAATTTGAGTATCGTGCTGCTGCGGTTAAATTTGCTGCCGCTGGCTTAAATGATGGCAATGGTGCCGCTTGGGTAAGTCAATTGAAAAAGGTTGATGCACCAACACAGGTGGCTATTCTGGATATGCTGGCCAATAGCAAAGTAAAATCCGCACTGCCTGATGTATTGAAACTGGTTAAAAGTGAAAATCAGCAGGTAAAATTGGCAGCCATTAATGCTGCCGTAAAACTTGGTCAGGAGGCCGTGTTAGATGATCTGTTAAAGTTAATGGGCAAAGGCGGAGCTGCAGATATTACTGACATTTCGAATGGGATTTTGAGGATTAAAGGAGAAACCGTAGCAACAAAAGTGGCCGCTTATGTTCCAAAAGCCAAACCAGAAGTACAGGTAGCTTTAATCAATATCTTAGCCGCCCGTGCAGCAACAAATCAAACTGCTGTTATTTATGCTTCGTTAAACAGTAAAAATCCGGAAGTAAGGAAAGCGGCATTTCTTTCTCTAAAAAGTGTTTCTACCTCTGAAAACAAGGCGCAACTGTTTGATCTTTTAAATAAAACAACCGATCAGGCCGAACTGGTTGCCGTTCAGGATGCCATCATTGCTTCGGTAAAAGGAAGTACAGATGCTGCCGCACAAACGGATGCCATCTTAGCGCAAATGGGCAATACAGCTGCCGATAAGAAATTATTGTTTTATAAAGTATTAGCTAGTTTAGGTGGACAGAAATCATTAAAAGCGGTTTCCGAAGCGTATGCCTCAGGTGATGACGCGGCAAAAAAAGCGGCAATAGAAGCACTCTCATCATGGTCGGATGCAAGCTCAACCGATGCACTGATCAGCATTGCTCGCACCACAACCAACCCTGATTTTTTAAACCAGGCCATTTCAGGCTACCTTAGTCTGATAAGAAAGAACAGCTATCCCGCAGAGCAGCGTTTATTGTTATTGCGTGCTGCAATGGCCGTGGCTAAAACCCCGGCGCAGCAACAGCAGATTATTAAAGATACCGAACAGTCCAAATGTTTTAACGCAATTGTATTTGCTGGTCAGTATTTAGACAATATAGCTTTACAGCAGGCTGCGGCAAATGCAGTAATGAATATCACCATGGCTGACACCTACAATGGCGATATTGTGAAAAACCTGCTGAACAAAACCATCGCTGTAATTACCGGTGGCGATGCGGGTTATCAAAAGGAAGGCATGCGTAAATACATTTCAGAAATGAAGGCCGGTGAAGGTTTTGTAAAGGTGTTTAACGGTCAGGATTTATCGGGCTGGAAAGGCCTGGTTGCCGATCCGATCAAAAGATCAAAAATGGATGCCAAAACCCTTGCCGATGCACAGGTGAAAGCCGATGCAGAAGCACAGGAGAGCTGGAAGGTGGTAAACGGAGAATTGCAGTTCCAAAGCCATGGCAATAACCTGGCAACGGTTAAAAAATACGGTGATTTTGAGATGCTGGTAGACTGGAAAATCATCGACGATAAAAAAGGAGTAGGCGACGCCGGTATTTACCTCCGTGGTACGCCACAAGTACAGATCTGGGATCTTGCCCGCACAAATGTTGGTGCCCAGGTCGGTTCAGGTGGTTTGTACAACAATCAGACTAACGAAAGTAAACCGCTTAAAGTAGCCGATAATAAATTAGATGAATGGAATACATTTAGAATTTTAATGAAAGGCGACCGCGTTACCGTTTACCTGAACGGACAATTGGTAACCGATAACGTAATTTTGGAAAACTATTGGGACAGAAGCCTGCCGATTTTTGCTGAAGAGCAGATCGAATTACAGGCACATGGGTCGCCGGTGGCCTACCGTGATATTTACATCAGGGAAATTCCGCGTCCAAAACCTTTCGAACTTAGTGCTCAGGAGAAAAAAGAAGGTTATAAAATCCTCTTCGATGGGACGAACATGCACAGCTGGACCGGTAATACAACCGATTATGTGATTGAAGATGGTAACATTGCCATCCGTCCGAAACCGGGCAAAGGATCTGGTGGTAATTTATTCACCAAAGAAGAATTCAGCGATTTTGTTTATCGTTTCGAATTTCAATTAACGCCTGGTGCCAATAATGGTTTGGGTATCAGGGCACCATTAGAAGGTGATGCCGCTTATGTAGGCATGGAATTACAGATTTTAGATAATGATGCACCCATTTATAAAGATCTTAAGGTGTACCAGTACCATGGATCTGTTTATGGAACCATTCCGGCCAAAAGAGGCTTTTTGAAACCTACCGGAGAGTGGAATTACGAAGAAGTGATTGCCAAAGGATCGAAGATCAAAGTTATCCTCAATGGTACCGTGATTTTAGATGGAGATATCGAACCTTTCAAAAAAGGCGGAACGCCTGATCACCAGGAACATCCAGGTTTATCGCGTGCGAGCGGTCATATCGGTTTCCTTGGTCATGGCTCGCCGGTTCAGTTCCGCAACATCAGGATCAAAGACCTCAGCAAAAAAGAAACAACAACTAAAAAGAAATAAATTAAATTAGCATTATAACCTGAAATAATAATGGAAGATAAGGCAAATTCGAATACCGAAAATTCGAGAAGGAACTTTATTAAAACAACCGCTCTTGCTGCAGCGGGATTTATGATTGTACCCCGCCATGTGCTGGGCGGGCAAGGTTTTCTGGCGCCGAGCGATCGCCTGCAACTGGCAGGTATTGGTGCAGGTGGAAAAGGAGAGGGCGATATTGCCAGTATTGTTAGGGGTGGCAAAACAGATGTTGCTTTTTTATGCGATGTGGATGATAGAAGAGCAGCAAATTCCCTGAAAAATTTCCCTAAGGCAAAATATTATAAAGATTACCGGAAATTATTGGATAAAGAAGGCAAAAATATTGATGCCGTAACGGTATCCACACCTGATCATACCCATGCGCAGATTGCCATGGCCGCCATGCAGTTAGGTAAACATGTGTATGTGCAAAAACCCTTAACGCATGATATTTATGAAGCAAGGATGTTAACCGAAGCTGCAAACCGCTATAAAGTGGTCACACAGATGGGGAATCAGGGCGCATCGGGCGATGGAGTAAGAAGGCTTCAGGAATGGTACGATGCTGGCCGGATCGGCAAAGTGCATACCGTTTACTGCTGGACCAACCGACCTGTATGGCCACAGGGAATAGCGTGGCCAAGCGGGAAAACTGAAATACCGCAAGAACTTGATTGGGATTTGTGGTTAGGTAGTGCTCCATATAAAGAATATGTAGATAAACTAGTTCCCTTTAACTGGAGAGGGTGGTGGGATTACGGTACCGGCGCCATTGGCGATATGGGCTGCCACTTAGTAGAACCTCCATTCAGGGTGTTGGGATTAGATACACCAATTAGTGTTGAATGCAGCGTGGGCAGTGTATATGTTGATGAATTTAAACGTGCTTATTTGCCAGAGAGTTGTCCGCCATCAAGCCACGTGATCATGACTTTTGCCAAAACCCCAAAAACCAGACGCGAAGTACAGGTACATTGGATGGATGGAGGGATTAAACCCGAACGTCCGGAAGAATTAGGCGCAAACGAAAGCTTTGGCGATAATGGAGTACTGTTTATCGGTACAAAAGGAAAAATGATTTGCGAAACTTATGGTAAAAACCCAAGGTTACTGCCTTTATCCTGTAACGAATCGGATAAAACCAAAATCACCATTCCACGTATAGTTAACCAGGAAGAAGGTCATTATACACAGTTTGCCGAAGCCGCAATTGCCGGATACGGAAAAATGCAGCTCAGCTCACCTTTTGAAATTGCTGGTCCGCTTACCGAAACCTTATTGATTGCCAATTTAGCTATCCGTGGAATTGATGTACAGCGCAGAGATGCAGCAGGCAAAATCAGTTATCCGGGCCGGGATATTAAAATGTTATGGGATAAGGTAAATATGAAGGTGACCAATTTTGATGAGGTAAACCAGTTTGTGAAACGTGAATACCGCAAAGGCTGGTCTCTGGGTATTTAACTTTTAAACTTTCTTCAATTTTTTAACAAATGACAGAAAATAAGAATTTAAAGGTTTTAGTGGTAGGTTGTGGCAATATGGGAGCTTCCCATGCCACAGCTTATCATACTTTGCCTGGTTTTGAAATATGCGGATTGGTCTCAACCGGGAAAAGCAAGGAAATCCTCAATCAAAAATTAGGTGGGAAATATGATCTGTATACTGATTTTTACGAGGCCTTAGCGATTACCAAACCCGATGCCGTTTGCATTTCTACTTATCCCGATACACACGAGGCTTACGCCATTAAATCTTTCGAAAGTGGTTGTCATGTATTTATCGAAAAGCCATTGGCCGATACGATAGCAGGTGCAGTAAAAGTAGCCGAAGTGGCTAAAAGGGCCAATAAAAAGTTATTGGTAGGTTATATCCTCCGTTATCACCCTTCCTGGGAGAAATTCACCGAACTGGCACATGAGATGGGAAAACCATTAGTGATGCGCATGAATTTAAACCAACAAAGTCATGGGCTAAAATGGACCGTTCACCGCAACCTGATGAAAAGTTTAAGTCCTATTGTAGATTGCGCAGTACATTACATTGATATCATGTGCCAGATGACGCGATCGAAACCTGTGCAGGTGAGTGCTATTGGCGCAAGGCTTACAGACGATATTCCAGATTGGAACTATAATTATGGTCAGTTGCAGATCCGTTTCGAAGATGGTTCTGTTGGCTGGTACGAAGCAGGCTGGGGGCCTATGGTAAGCGATAACGCCTTTTTTATTAAAGATGTTTTTGGTCCCAAAGGCTCCGTATCCATCATGGCTAAAAAGGCAGGTGCCGCCGGAAACTCCGATAATATTGACGCGCATACTAAAACCGAATCCATTAAAGTGCATCATGCCGATTTAAACGCACAGGATGAATTTAGCAAACCCGATGAATGGATCGACCTAACGGACGAACCCGATCATCAGGAACTTTGCAACCGTGAGCAGCGTTATTTCTTAAAAGCGATAACAGAAGATATTGACTTAACTGACGCCACAGAAGATGCTGTAAATAGTTTGAGAATCGCTTTTGCCTGCGATGAATCAGTGAAAACCGGCGAAATAATTCGGTTGAATTAAAATCTTTCGTTCGATCGAATAGAATTTAGTCATCTCGGACCAAAGCAATGCGGAGTGGAGAGATCTACGAATCAGTTTCAAATAAAAAAATCGGCTGAAAAAGCCTTTTTGCAATTATAAAGGTTTAGTAATTCGGTAGCAGAATTGCTAAACCTTTACAGCAATGACGATCTCTCAATACGTATCATTTATTACATCACTTTGGTTCTCATCAATTTTTAATAAGTTCGTGGCTTCATCTAACTTCTCAGACGAGTGCTATTGGTGCTTTAAGGGTTGCTACATGCTCAATTTCAAATTCGCTTTATTTCCATAGCAATGCTTACTTTCTGATTTTGTAGTGATATTATCTAAGTTATTAATTAAATACATCAATTGTTTTGGTTTTTTTTAGCAAGCAATTTAGCTGCGGCTTTAATTGATCCGGCATTGTCAACGTCAATTTAATAGGTTCTACCTCATTTAATCCTTCTGATTTTAGTTGGTTAACGGCCAGTTCTCCTTTTTTAATATCTCTGCAGCCCAGATATATATAATATCCTTGCCGCAATAACTGTTTTTCCGGTGTGGAATAAGCAGTTCCGATTGGTTTGGTAAAGTTCCCTCAAATTGATATAGTCTGAAGTTCTTATTGCCCGCAATTTCATTAGGTTCTAGTTTGTAAATAGGTAGTTGGTTATTGTGGTTGAGTGTCTGCATTGCTTACTTACATATTGAAAGAAAATCTCATAGGGCGCATAAAAATATACGTTAATTTTTTGTAAAAAACTTTAAATATTATCCTTTAAAAAAATGCAGGCGTTCAAGAAATGATAATCCTTACGAGTAAATATGTAATATATATTATACTTTAATGTAATTTTTAAATGTATTTATGTGTAATTTTAAAAGATATTTATTGTGTCTTTTTTTTTATTAAAAATAAAGTCCGTATCTATGTATAAACCAAATTCATCTCAAACCTAAAACCGCTCATCAAAAATGCAACACGCCCTTTCATCAGTTATTCAAATTATTATCTCATAATTTAATATTTTGGCTGTATATATTTATATATCAGTTATTTGAATTGTATTTTGCTTTTCAATATTAATGATCACATCTAATAATTTGATGTAGTAATAACAAGCTAATTTCTCGTTTAGTCTTTAATGTTTAAAACAAAATAAGAATATTTTTATATGTATTAATTTACATTTTTAATAAACCTTAAACCAAACAATTGTGAAAAATTTATTGTCAATTATTATCCCTGTGCTCGAAGGGATGGAAGAATCTCCATTGAAGCATCAACTATTGGCCTATTTCCCTCAACAGGCTGAACATTTTACAACAATCGAAGAAAGTTTTGTGAAACTTACAGCAATTCTGCATGACAGGGATCACCTTAAACCTTTTTTTCATAGCTGGAGCCAAACCAACAATAGTGCGGTTACTGTTGCCGGATTGAGTAACCGCATGACTATGTTGATTCATAAAAACGTACCTGTGCCAGACGAAGCGCAGCTTTTTAGATCGGTAGCAAGCCTGAACAGGATTGTTGATGAAGACCTGGCTGTTGTTGGGAAAGTATTACACTCTGATCTGTTCTATACCATGGCCACAAATACCTGCGGCGATGATGGATGGTTGTTGAGACAATACCTTGATCCAAGTGCACGTGCTTTTAAATATTGGAAAGACCAGAATTCGTTGCGAAACAAAGATTTATTGATCGGTCTTTTAACTACACTGGTGCATGAAATTTATACCCATGGTGAGGTGGAGTTTATATTGCCAAAGTTTACACGTTGGCTGGAAGATGATTTTGGCTTTGACAAAGATACCCTGAAACATACTTTGGCCTGGATAACCGTGCACTGTGGCCCAACTGAGAAAAACCATTTCTTTTATGCCGTTAACGCCATCAATTATTATGTTAAGGCGATGGATGTAAATTTGGCTGACTATGACTTACGCGAAATCGTTGCTGATTATTTGAGTAAAAAAGCAGCAGTAATGGAAACCATCAGCGCTAGTTTGGAGCCTGTGATGTCTGATGAAGAAATGGCATAAATCATGGCAGGAGAGCTTGTAGAAAAATACACGATCTGTAGCAGGGAAATACTGAATGAATTACTGATGAAACACCTGGGCGAAATACCCTGTAATGGTGCCGATTCATTTTCTCCGGTCCCGGTTGTTGTAAACCGTGAGGAAATTGTACGTATGGAGAAACTATGCCAGGTTTTGAACAAAGCATTAACCAGCGTTGTAAGTGCTTATTTTTCCGATGGAAGAATACGTGCCATTTATAACTTTGATGAGCGCTTGAACAATATTTTAAGCATCGCAAATGCTCAGCCTTACGAAGTGGGCATGTACCGCCCCGATTTTTTACAGGCAGAAGATGGTAGCATCAAAATCTGCGAAATAGGCGCAAGATACCCGATAAACGGCTGGATGTTGAGTTATTACCTAAATTTGATTTCTGAAGACAGCCGCTTGCCCTCCTTGGAGGCTGTTCCTCATCAGCGTGACTTTATAAATACCATTTTTGACCGGTTTAACATTAATGAACCTATCGTGCTTGTGCATGAGAAAGAAAAGGGTACAGAGGTATTTTACCTGTTAAATGAATTCAGTAAACAGGGCTTGAACTATGTTTCTGCAAGCCCTGCTCAGTTAAGTTGTCAAAATGGTGAATTAATGCTGCAAGGCAAAGCCGTTAACCAGTTTATATTGGAAATGGACCGGGAAGAACTGCGCAACTTTGATCCTGAAGTATTGAAATTAATTGTCACCAAGGGAAATTATTTTAACGATGTGCGTACGCTGATCCTGATACATGATAAGCGTATACTTGCCGTTCTGTATAATAAAGAGATTATGAGGAATTACCTTTCTGAAGAAGAATACCTCTTTTTACGCTCTTTTTTAATACCTACTTATGCCTTGCATACATCCGAAAAACGGATGGAGGTAAGCAATTCTTCAATAAACTGGGTATTAAAGCGTAACAGTGGTGGCCGTGGCATTGATATGTATGTAAAAAGTGACTGTGAAGCCGCTTTTTGGTCTGATGTTATAGCCAAACAATGGCACGAATACATGGTACAACAATATGTACACCAACGCTGGTTTAAATATGACAGTGGCCCAAAGAAAAGCCTGATCAATCTTGTAGGCATGTTGTTGTGTTACAATAACCGGTCTTTTGGTCCTGGCTTGTTTCGTGGTTCGGCAGAAAGTGTGGTGAATGTTCACCAGGGCAGGGGAGTGATTTTTCCTGTAATGATGTCAGCATCATAAATATGACACATGCCATCATTATACCGCTGTTCAATAAAGCGGCTTATGTTAGCCAAACGTTAAACTCAATCATCCGGCAAAGTAAACTGCCGGATGAGTTGATTATTGTCGACGACTTAAGTACAGATAATAGCCTTTCTATTGTCCATGATTTTTTGCGTGATTATATTTCTGCTTTTGGCAATTGTAGGATAGAAATAATAGAACTCACTGAAAATAAAGGCCCGGGTAATGCACGAAATATCGGTTTTTCCGCTACCAATTGTGAGTTAGTCAGTTTTTTGGATGCTGACGACGAATATCATCCAAAGCTATTGGAGGTAGCGGCTCATGCATTTAAAGTGCATCAGCTCGATTTTCTGGTGCTCAATATCACATTTATGCCGGACAATGAAATATATCCTGACCTGGAGCCATTAAAAAAGTACCTGGAACCGCTTGATACAGATCTACATCTAATTAAAGATCCTTTGAAGGCAGTTAGCGATCCGCATTTTATTATGGGGGTTGGCAGTAATGTGATTACACGAAGTAAATGGGTCGCCTCTAACCGATACCAAGCTGAAGCGCAATTGAATGAAGGTATCGATTTTTGGTACCGGGTACTAAAAGGAATACTGAACTCGGTGCAAGGTAAAATAGTCTTGCAAACCGGAGGTTATCTTTATGTTAACGAAGTCCCCGGGAGCCTTTCGCGAAAAAAATATAGCCATTTTAAACAGATCGAATTGCCTCCGGTAATTTTGAGGTATATAAACAGTAAAGATAAGCACGACCGCCTGTTGATGGGCATGATCGGTGAACGCTGGTATAAACACGCCTTACAAAATTTGCCATCCCGTACACAAAAAGCACGTTTTTTATGGCATTATCTAAGTTTATTGCCAAAATACATTGGCTATCTGCTCATCAAAAAATAGATAAAAAAATGATCAATCCCCTCCTTAATCAATATTATCAGATTGTTAGGCAGTCAGAGCTTTTCAGTCCCTATTATTTTGATCATGAAGATTATCAAAATGCTCCCTTAGTAGGTAAAAAGGAATTGATTTATCTGTTAAATGACAATTTTGACCTGCATAGCCAGAAACAAGGTGTTTATTTGGTTCGTTCTGGCGGATCTACACAAAAACCACTGGTTTTTCCGGTTGATATTGCAGAAAATCTCGAACAGCGTGCAGCACTGGCCTCCGCATTAAAACAAGCTGGGGTATTTACCACAAAAACCATTGCACTTAATATGTTCGGTTATATGGATATGTACCGTACTGCTGCTATTATGGATGATCTTTTGGAACGTTGCAGCGCAACCACATTGGTAGCGAGTGCGGGCTTACCCTACGAAGATGCCTACCAGATGGCCCTGAATTTTAAGCCTAATTTATTATTAGCTACACCCTCAAAATTATTCCTTTTTGCGCAATACCTTAAAAAACATCAGCTTAGTTTATTCATCTCAAATCTTTTATTTGGTGGTGAGTTTTTGCCACCCTCACATATTAAACTTTTTGAGGATGTTTTCGGAACCCGGCAGATCTATTCATTATATGGTTCTGCAGAAACCGGGATATGGGCCTGGTGCGATTATAGCCGATCGCCATCATTATTTAGGGTAATTGACGGCCTGGTGGTGGAGCCAAATGATCCGGATGCCGATGGCTATGGTTCCCTGTTAGTGAGTAATCTATTCCGTAAGCGTTTCCCAATCTTTAGGTACAATACAGGTGATATCGGTAAATGGGTTGAAGTTGACGGCCAAATTTATTTGGAATTAAAAGGGAGATCTTCAAATTCTTTTATGTTTAACGAGTGTAACTATGAACTGGATGACTTTAATGCAGTTTTGAAGGATGTTGAACGGTTTCAGATACAGATCACCCCTCACGAAGGACATACATCAATAAAATTTATGCTGGTAGCTGATGTAGCTAATAACGATAAAGCAGCCTATATTGAGTTAAAGGTTAAGGAGATAAATAAGGTATTTGGCTACAAAGTAAAAAACTTAGAGGTTTTAGCGGGTATAGATTTAAATTTTTATACCAATGCTACTACTAGTAAAACACCGATAATTATTGATCATAGGATTTGATATCTTAGCAGATTCCGCGGATTTCATATCCTGTTCCCAGGATGTAATGGATAAAAAAAAGCCGCCTTAAGTAGAAGCGGCTTCCGTAACCCGTAGAGGAATCTTTCCATCGGAATTTTAATCTCTTTATCAGTGTTTTACAGATTCATTAATCCTGTTATGCCATAGTTTAAGCGTTGATTTAACATACATTTCGCTGCAAGTGCTGCTAATACCGAAATAGTAAATTTACCGGAGGCCCTCAACTTTATTAAATTGTTGGCAGATATAAATTAATTTCAAATATTATCCGCTTTATTTGAAAAAAATTGGAATTCATTTCTAGTGTTGACTTGAAAGACTTGTTGTTAGGGTGATAACCGTATCTTTTGCGTTTTTTGGAAAATTTATAGTTTTGAAAAACCAAACTATAATAAGAAGCTATGTAAAAGATGCTATTCGTTATTAAGGATCAATTTGTAATATTAACTTAAATCCAGCTACCGGATTTATATACCTTTATTTCTTTGTTCGTTGGATTTATCCAAATGATATCATCTTTTAGATTTCCTACAGGTTCTTCAGGAGTTATCAAAAGCATATCATTTGCTCTTTTTGTATTAGTCCATTGTCCAATTTGCTCGGCAATAAACCAATAATTATTATGATACTCAAGTGTTAACTTGCTTCCGATTTCTCGAGATGATAAGTTCCCTCCAACAACATTTGGTAAGATGTTATTTGCATCAGAAACTATTGTCATCCAATTACTGCTTTCAATGAGAAAACTTATGCGTTGCCCCTCAGTGTATTGTTCATTTCTAATATAATATATAGGATTATTGGACAGGCCAAGATTTGAATACACCGTATAAAATCTACCATAGGTTACGATCTGGACAGCCGTCGAGGTCTCCCAATAGAATCCTTTTAGAATATTTCTGATATCAGAAAGCACTAATCCCTTTTTAGCCTGTATATATTTTACATCGGAATCTAAGATGGATAGATATATTGATTTTGTATTTGGGTTTGTACTATCTATTACAATTGGGATCGTTGTATCATCTCCAACTTCCGTTTTTCTTATTGTCAAATTGTGAATATTGATTCCTACATTCCGATAGTCATTAACCGGATCTTCTTTAATAATATTTATACCGTTCCTGTAATAAAAAAAATCGCTGCGTGAAGTATTCCAATTCGTCAATATTGGATTGAGAATATTGAGAGTCAACGTTCCTTCCTTTCCAAAGTTTGATATCAACAATGCACCCTGCTTATTGTTTTGCCAGACTGGATTTAGTAAATTGATACTTCCTACTAAACCATCGCGCACATGAGGTATGAAAAAACCATGCTTACTGCTGTCATCGATATGCTTTAAAATTGAAATATTAATATTAGGGTTATTTTCTATAGTAATGTCGTTAGTGAAAAACAACATGATACCTGGCCCAAAGTTCTTGGAGGTAAACGGATCGTTAATTACTATGTTATCGATCACAATTGGCATCCCGCCCAATCCCTCTGGTTCAATATCTATTCCGGCCTCGGGGGCAGCTCCATTGGTATTGAATATTCTCGGGTTATTTAATGTTACATTTTTCGTTGATGTAATGGAGATGCCGTTCCTACGGACGTTGTCAATGAAAGCATTATTTATAGTAACTTTATTCGTCGAAATTGTCGAAGTTGCATTCCAATACTGATTTCCTATGTAAATGCCATCGCCCCAACAATTGCTAATTACGGGATTTTCTATAACAATATCTTCCGAATTTGTTATAGAGATTCCATGACCCCATTCTCCTGAGACTCCAATGTGATGGACTCGCTCACCCACAATTCGTGGATTTACTATCCGCACATTTCTTATGTTATAAATATTTAGTAATCGATAATTAGGTGATGATGAGGGTAGTGCTATTATTTCCCCAAGAGGGTTGAAAACAAGTTTGCTATTACTCTTTAATTGAATTCCCGAGTTATCATTATCTGCACTTATGTAATAAGATTTACTAATAGACACAGACAAACAAACTTCAATGCACTTTGTAATTGCACCCGCATTATCTACTAACGAGTTGGCAACCGCTCCAAAATATTGAACATCTACTTGGCCCTCAAAATTATGCTTTAGCTTAATACCACCTATGTTAAAAACGCTACCGCCGTCATCTTCTTCGATTGTATCAGTTAAGAAGTAATTTATTGGATAAGGTGTATCATCTTTTACGTAATAACCCAATAAGGTTACTCCTAAATATTGCCCGCTTTCCAGACTGGCTATATTTTCAACTGATAAATTTCTTAACTGTTGAACATTCTCCACGAAGATAAATTGGCTCATATTAACATCTTTTGATTTCTGAAATTAGCGAAATATAATTGCAAAATCAAAGGTTAAAGTTAGTATTGGAAAAATTGCCTTAAGGGTCATTTACATACTAGGACTTGAAAAAAGATTGAAGAATTAGAAGAAATCGGTAAAGCAAGTAGTGAAAAAACCAAGTAAGTAGAAAGACTCTCAAAGCATCTTCCAAAGATAGCTAGCTTTAGGTAAGCTTTACAGAAAGGCTCGTACAATTAATCAACATCGGCTCGTTAGAGGGGTATTCAAACATAGATTCATTTATTCTGATGAAGTATTTAGAACATCTAGCAATCAATGAGTATTTTCTTATAACTATTTGAATTTCAATGAAAAATGGTTGCTCATAGTAGAGCAACCATTGTCTTTTTCTGGGAAAAATCCCCTTCCGTAGTCCGTATGGTATTGAAATACAATTTTAAATTATTTTTTATCAATATTTTAAGAATATGTTAAGTTTGTATTTATCGAAATCTTCACTGCTTTTAGATACGTTTTGACCATAATTGCTTACTAATACCAATGTAATCAAATTTGGTAAAATTTAAAACCATTTGAACAATAGCTTTTTGTCCATCATTATTTGCGCTAAGTAATTAATAAACGCCAGACACATCATCAGCAATGTAGCGATGAGAAATAATTTCTTAACGATTTAGGTTAGTCTGATTTATAGTGATTCAGCTATTTTCCTGCAAATAACTCCTTCAATGTCTTGTCGAGGTTTTCGCCATAAAGGTTCCTGCCTAAAAATTTCCCATCAGGAGAAATTAAAAAATTGGTTGGAATTGACATCACATAATAACTTTTTGCAGCTAAGCCCGCAAAACCCGCCTCGTCTACCAAGTGTGTCCACATTCCTATACCATCTTTTTCAATCGCTTCGAGCCACGCTTTCCGGTCAGCTGCCTTATCCATCGATACGCTCAACACGGTAAAACCTTTATCTTGATAGTGTTGATATTGCGCTTTAACATTTGGATTTTCCTTTCTACAAGGCACGCACCAGCTTGCCCAAAAATCTAAAAAAACATACTTCCCTTTAAAGTCTGATAGGCTTACGGTTTTGCCATTAACATCCTTAAGTGTAAAATTTATTATCGGCTGACCAACGCCGGTGGTTTTGGAAACCTGCAATTCCTGTTTCAACGATTTTAGGGATGGATAGGCTTGATATTTTGCGGGCAACGTAGCCAACAACTTTTCAATCACTTCTGGTTGCATCTTTTTACGCGGTGTCCATACGGGGTCAGCCGCATACTGGTTTAGGGCAAGCACGGCCAATAGACTATGTGGCTTTTCTTTAACGGTTTTAAGAAAAACTTCTTCATCCCTGATCAAGTTGATCGAATCAGTATTTTTTTTCCAGATCTTCTCCTTCTCCTCAAGTGGAAGACTTGAAGGTACAGCGCGGTTCAAATCGTTAAGTTTAGTAAGAAAAACGTTAACTGCAGTAGAATAGCGCTGATAATCTGCATTTCCCTCGGTTCCTGAGCCTGTTACCGTAGTTTTCTGTAGATCGCTTGAACCGTTCATATTGACCTCACCTGGATTTAAATAAAATGCATTGTAATTCAGTGATCCGCCCCGGCCAGATTCGTTTTTTTTGAGTTCCAATGCCATTACCAATACGAGTGGTTCCTCGCTGGTTCTACTAAAATTAAACTTTCCGTCTGTTACTCTTGCACTGTCAAACTCCATCTTTACCCCTCCCATTCGCTTAAAAGTTAAGTTTAAGTTTCCATTTACCTTTTCATTAAATTCACCGTTAATGGTAATGGTACTGACAGCTTTTTGCTGTGCATATCCATTTAACCCCGAACAAACCAAGGCGAGCATGGCCAGGAAAATTGCTCTTTTAATCTTTAATCTTTTCATCATTCGTTATATTATGTTTTAACAATTCTTTACTCTCTTTTTCTATCAACTCAACAATTTTTTGACTGGGCATGACAATGGTAGCTGTGCGACTGAACCTTGCGATATTAATTCCGCAAAAATTACCATTTCTATCGAACACTGCCCCCCCGCATTCTTCTGGTTTGATTACGGCATCGTGCACAAACACGTTTGAAAAATCATCAAGCCGGGTACTTTTACCGCCCGCGAACTGTTCGGCTACATGGGATGAAACCGGACGCTGTATGGCAACAATGTTAATGGTCTGGGCAATATCGCCGTGATTGATAACGATTACCAAGGTATCACCAACAACCGATTGCTGCATTTGCGTATTGTACCTGTCCGCATCGGAAATGGCTATACCATTAATGCTCATGACATGGTCTCCCTGTTTAATTCCGGCCTTAGTTGCCGGGCTTCCGGGTAACAGCCGGGTAACAATAGCTTTGCCGTTTTGGAAGTTCGCTGCCATACCAATAAATCCAACCGAAAATTTCTTCGGCAGATCGATTAACCTGCTGCTTAATACGCTGATTTGCAGCCTGCCATCGATAGGCGAAATCAAAAATGTGCCTAATTCCTCCTTTGTAATCGAAGTCGGGCTTTTAAGATCCTTCATTGTAATGGGATGCCCAATTTTAACACGTGAGGATAGCAGAACCAGGTCGTTTGGAATATCCCGCGCAATGATCCCGAGCGTTATTTGTTGGCCATTTTCAAAGGTGCTAACATTTTCCCCAACAATAGAGTTTTTGGAAACCAGCCATGTTTTACCTTTATAATCGAATATGGTTGCACGGGCAGTTATACCACTCGATCCCTTTATACTTTGAAGTATACACTGATGTTTGTTCAAATCTTGTAAAAAAGAAAAAGCGGATGGCAAACGATCCAAAAAATCAAGAGAATTAATCGATTTTTCTTTAGGATCAATCCTTTTTTCTTGCGAGCCCTTTGGGATAACCGTATAATTCTGGGTTATTTTTAAATCTTCCCAAAACTTTCGATAAGAGTCGATGGGAACTTCGTAGTTTTTCGACTCCAGCGTATCACATCGGCTATGCAAGCCGATAACACGGCCAAAAAGATCAAATAACGCCCCCCCGGAATCGCCTGGTTCCATTTTACAGGAGGAATCTATAAATCCCCATTCTGTTAACACTGAATTGATTTTCCCAAAACGAATTGTTGGCAACAACTGGTTTAACGTTTCCGGATAAGATATACTCATACAGGGCTCATTCACTTTTAAACTGTACGACCAGCCCAATTCTGCAAACGGCCAGTTTCCTTTTTCTGTAATTTTCATCATGCCCAAATCAGGCCGGTTCTGCATTTCCGGTAGCCCCATTTTGCCCAAAGCTACTGCGATTGTTTCTTTCCCATCAGGAAAACGTAGCTTATAGGTCCTATTCGGTTGAATGGCGTGCGAGACGGTGAGCACTGTCCCATCCGGATCCACCACAACGCCACTGAATTGTGAGCTGGTCTGCACTTTTTTTACCGTATCGTACCCCCAGATTCTTACGCATGCCGGATAAGCTTTTTCGATGGCTAACTTTGTTCTTCTTTCAAGTTCGGTAACATCATTCTTTTGCGCGTTAACAATTATCGGAAAGATAACTGTTGAAAGCAAAATCGTTATGACGAAGATTAATTGTGGTATAACTTTTTTCATGATTTTGAAGTCTAAACAGTTTACTTAGATGTTGATGTTTTTTTGCTTGCACCTACTGCTTCCAGGACAAAATTTCTGACCTCGGCAGATGTTATAGCGATGCAACTTGTTCTGCTAAATCTTGCCATATTAATGCCGATGAAATTTCCCTGCAGATCGAATAAGGGGCCTCCACATTCGGCGGGCTTCAGTTTACCATCATGTACAAAAGCATTTTTAAAACCATCACGTCTATCACTTTTGCCATCTGTAAAGCGTTCGGCAGCATGAGTTGAAGTGGTGTTAGGTCGTTTTGCCAATTTGATTGCGATTTTATTTTCCGCACCATCACGTTTCGTGATGAGATGAATGACATCGTTTGGTTTATTTTTTTGAATCTCCTTGATAAACTGCTCAGGACTTGAAATTGCTATACCATTGAGGCTCAAAACCTCATCACCAATTTTCAATCCAAAGTCGCTAGCAGGAGATTTTTCTTGAACCAATTTTATAATGTTGCGGCCATTTTCTACTTCTAAGCGCGAGCCCAAATATCCGGCACTATAAATCCCCGGGAGATTGAAGCTTAAAGTTCCCAAAACACTAATTTCCCCTTCATTACCCGGATGCGGAGAAATCAAAATCTTTCCCAGATCGCCAAATGCCAATGTATCTTTTGAGAGTACCGATAAATCAATGCCGTCTTTTGTTACTTTATCCATTTCCAAAAGCAACAAATCTTTCTTCTCATCACGATAAATCACCTTCAAAGGCTGTGTTTTTCCATCAACCATCATGGCAATCACGCCTCCCGGAAGTAAAGAATTTTTACTAACGATATATGTGCTTTTCAAATTGTTCTTTAAATCTTTAAACTTAACTATTGTTCCAATCGCCCTACTGGTATCTGGAACAGTAGCAAGTTGTACCGTAAGTTTTTCAAGTTTGAGTTCTGTATCCGCAAGATTTCTTTCTACGCCAAAAATATCGCTAAAAGATATTCTACTATTAGCCAACAGATCTGCGGGAATCGCATCTTCTTGTGGCAATTCTGTATAATCCTGCTGTTTCATAAACGCAGACCAATACCTCCTGAAAACATCCACAGGAACTTCAAAGTTATTTTCAAGCTCGACTGTTATATTACTATGCAGACCAATTACACGCCCATATAAATCGAAAACCGGACCTCCCGAGTCGCCAGGTTCCATTAAACAAGTTGTTCTGATTGTTCTTCGTCTTGTATCCGAAGGATTGGCAACGTAACCAAACCTGATTACCGATCTCGGTGGTGAAAAACTTCCTGGGAAAGCAATACTTACGCAAGGTTCGTTAACTTTTAGCGATGATGACCAGCCCATTTCTGCATATGGCCAACTTCCGGGTTTCGTTATTTTAAAACTGCCGCATCCAGTTGCTGAATCCTACCCATTCCTATCGCAATAGTTTCCTTTCCATCAGAAAAAAGAATCCTATATATCTTTCCGGTTTTTCCGACATGCGCAGCCGTTAATATAATTCCATCTTTACTTACAACTACCCCGCTAAAAAGCTGGCCATTATTGCGTTTAGCTACAGTATCATAGTCGGCAACAAAAACACTGGCTGCGTGAGATCTAGCAATGCATGCTTGTATTTTGCTCTGAAGCACTTCAGGCTTAAGGTCCGCTTGCGCATGCAATAAGGTTGATGAGCCTGCTAACAACAGGCCCACCATGATCAGTTTTACTCTCATTATCCTTAATTGCTTAACCTTTAGCAATATCGATCATCATCGACATTTCTTCCAGGAAAGCATCCTCTCCGGCACTGCCACCGCCCAGCGTGCTAAATCTTACATTTCCATTTTTATCAATCACAAATTTTTGGGGGATGCCGGGAACTTTGTATCCAGCTGATGCCGGACTAATATTTGTTTTGGGATCTTTCAAATCCATCAATACATTAAATGTGTACTTCATGTCTTTCATGTATTGAGCGGCCAATTTAGGCGCATCAGGTGTAGTTTCCATCGTGTGTATAAATAGAAAAACTACATCTTTATCGTCTTTATACTTATTAACAGCTTTTTGCATCATTGGAAAAGATGCTTTACAAGGCCCGCACCAGGTTGCCCAAAAATCTAAGATTACGATTTTCCCTTTATAATCGCTTAAATGAACCGTTTTTCCCGAAAGATCTTTGGCCACAAAATTAAACGCCGGCTCAGATTTCATTTTTTTTTCAAGATCCGCTTTTATTTTTTCCTTTAGCTTCACATTTACAATTTGCATCAGCTCATCATAACCGCTGTCATTTCCTTTAGCTGCAAGGTAGGCCGCTCTGAACTTCGATTTCATTTCGGCTGTTGCCGCACCTTCACGCATGCGCTCTTCCATAAACGGATAGGCTTCTTTTAAACGATTGAGTGCCACCAGGTAATTTACATAAATGTTTTGGTAGGTTTTCTTTGACAGATCTGATTTTTCGGGCGCGTTAATCAGTTCCTCGGCATATTTAAAACCCTCTTTATATTTTCCGCTTCCGTATAGCAAAACACTATAAATTCTAAGGTATTCGTTATAATTCGCAGGTTTTGTCCCCCCTCTTCTTGCCACATCTGCCATTGTTTTTTTGATCAGCTGCTCACCAAGCACATAATCTTTTGCTTCGATCGCTTCGCGCGCCGCGTAAGAAAAAGCATTTGTTTTATAGGTGGTGTCTTGGATCATGTTTAGATATTGAAGTACCTTGGCCGGATTTTTCTTCCCCAAAAAAGTAACCGCAACATAATACCTGGAATAATCTAAAAATAATTTTCCGTTGGGCGGTGTTGGCCATCTTTTGATCAGCTCGTTGTATTTCTTTTCATTGTCGAGTGGATTTCGCTCGTTATAGATCGCGTTGAACAACTGATCAAAAGCTGCGGATCCATTTGGATACCTTTCTAAGATCAGCTTTGAAATCTCATCGGCTTTTGCCCGGTTTCTTTTTGCAGCATAATAACTGCTCAATAGTGTCAGATCAGCTTCTTCTTTGCTCGAATAGAGTGCGGCCAACTTTTGATTGAGCACGAGCGTATCTTTTTCTTCCGTTAATGCCGTCAACTTGGGATTAACTGGCCCTCTTTGTGCTACTGCAGCCATTGCCGAAACACATAGCAACAATGCGATTATTATTTTTCTCATTTTTTAGGATTGAATGGTTTTAGGTTTATACACCTCTAATACGATTTATGATGTAACCAATAGTTAAAAATTATGCGTTTTAACTATTGGAACATAGCGTTTAACTAAACATTAATACTAACTTGGTTTTAAGATCATGTCTTTGATTTTACCAAAACCAGAAATGGTTCTTAAAGGGGTTGTTGTTACAGCTCCGCTCAAAGGGCTGACATCAAGCAGGTAAACCTTACCATTTTTAGTGGCCTCATCCCAAGTTGCGACAAAGAGGATCTTATTATTTTTACTTGTGGCGGTGGTATAACCGCTTCCAACTGCTTTAAATAGCGATATTTTGGTAATGACTTCATTTCCGGGCGCCGTAAAACCTAAGCGATTATCCTTTGCAACATTGTCATTATTGCTGAACGTAAAACTGTAGATTTTTTTCTCTGTTGCATAGATTGCCATTGCACCAAGCGTTCCCGTCTCAAAAAAATTGGCGGAATTAATGTCGGGCATTGGGGTTAAGTCGATCAAACAAACGCCCGGATCGTTTTCTGCACCGAAGTTTAGTCCGTAGAGCCATGTTTTAGTACCGTCCAGGTCTCTAAAAAAGGCATATTGGTGGATAAAGTTTCCGGTCTGGGTTGAGCCGTCACCAACGAATAACAGGTTTTTGTTGATGTAGTTCAGGTTGATCCCAAATTTTGCGTTTGTAACCGGTGTAGGAAAAGTTGTAGCCTGACCTGTTTGCTGTTCCATTTTGAAAAACCGTTTATTCAGATCATCAAAAACACCTGAGTTTTTCGCATAAATACGGATGGGTATGGGCAAGGCTTTGAAACCTTTGGCATCTAAAGTGACTTTTCCGATGAAGACAGTGCTGCTTCCCCAATAAATATCGCCGTTATTGATGAGGTGTATACCGATACTCCGATCAAGTAATCCCTCTGGCTGTGGTGTAGGGGCGCCTCCCACAAACAACTGGCTGAAATCAGAAATCTTTTTATAGTCGGGTCCATTTACCTTTACACCTGTTTTGTCGGTAATAATCAACGTTCCATTATTCGCTATCCGAAGCGGCACGCCATTTATTCCACTACCGTTTACTTGCGAATAGATGTCTTTCATCACCTCTTCTGTAGCCACGGTGCTCACAAATTCATTTGATCGGATGAGCGAAACATCTGTACTTCCGCCCGTTTGTTTTTCATAAGCCACGAGCCAACCGTAAGGGCGTGGTGCACTTACAATTACAGTAAAAGTCATCTGTGCCTTTAAGGTAGTAATCAGATCAGTTACCTGTAACTGCGCAGTATAGTTCCCCGGGTTTCTATTAACGAATGTTTTAAGTTGCTTGTTGGTACCCACGGTATCAACAATGGTTTTTCCTGCAACCGAAGCACCTCCGTATATTTTCCACAGGTATTGCAAATTTTTTGAGTCGCCATCGTATACAATTTTCGGGTCAATTACCAGCTCCTGTACACTTTGTTGTACGGTGAAAGAATTTATCCCACCAACGGTATCAACCACAAGTTTCGGGAGGATTTCTAATGAGGTATTGCTATGATCTTTTCTGCACGAAAAGATCATAAAAACCATCGTAAAGGCAAAAAAGCTATATACTAGTTTTGTTTTCATGTGTCTGATTTTTAACATTATTTACAGCTGCCGCAGATTTCAATTACCTCACCAAATTCGTTTCTTAATGGAGCGCCGGGGTGTGCGGTATTGTACTCATTTAACTTAGCCAAAGTTGCACTTGCGATATAATAGATCACATCATAAAGCGCATTATCTTTAGTAGCGTCAATCAGGTTTAGGTCTTTATATTCGGTACTGGAAAGTACAAGCCTGTGTTTTACCTTACTATAGTTACCTAAAGCAAACTGGAGACTTCCGGTCCACGTTACTGGTTTCACCACATCGTCGGTCCAGATAAAGGTGAAGGACGATTTTCTCCCTACTTGGAAATTTTCATTGGCGACTGCCTTTATTGTAAGTTTAATGGATCTATCTGCAATTCTCGACGAACGTTTCAGCGTCACGGGGATGTTTGTCGCAACTTTTCCAGCTTTAATTGTAAACGAAGTTGGAAGTGTGTATTCAGAGGCATCCGCAGTTGTTTTGGCAGCATCAACCTCTAACTTGAAATTTCTATCTGTATCTACCACATTGCCACCGAGTTTTACGACCAGGGTTAAAGTTGCAGCTGTTGTGGTGGTGGGACTTATCGAAAAGCTGTAATTTAAAGAGTCGGCAACCGGCCGTTCTTCTGGCAATCCTTCAAGTGTAATGCGATCTACATCTTTGAAGTCCGTATCTTGTATATTTTTTTTACAGCCAAAAAAGACGGCAATTCCTATTGCAGCGATAACTGCTATTTTTATAGTTCCTTTCATGATGATCATTTTTTAAAATCCAAAATCAAGTTCTTGTTGAGGAAGGGGCAACACATATCGAAGTGTTTGATTTGTTCCAGATACGCCAATAACAGCATTACTATTCTGCCGTTTATGGAAGAAAAATATCTGTCCTTCATTCGGAAATTCTTTTCGGTACTCTTTTTCTATTTCCGTCAGTATTTGTGCTGTAGAACTGGTCTGGCTCAGATCTGCGGTAATCCCTCTAGACCGTCTGACGAGGTTCAGGTAATCAACAGCTTTTGCTGGGTTGCTTGTACTCAGGCATTCAGCCGCGATGTAATACATCTCCGGAATTTTAATTAAGGGCATTCTACGCGAAATCTGTGGTTGATGCAGCTTGGTGTAATAATATTGTGAGGCTACCTGTTTGATCATGTACTGCGAGCGGATATCGGTGATAATACCTTCGTATTGTTGGTTAACGCGTGTCGACGAAATGTACTGTAAAGAGCCGGTTCGCAAACTGCTATCAAGTACTGCCGTGATATTCTGTTGTAGTCTTTCCACCGTTAACCCAAAAATATGCTCTGTAGTAAAGACCCTATTTTTATTTGGATCTGCAGCTGTGAGCGCTGACAACGCGATGAAGGGAAATCTGGCAGGCGCAACAGCTATAATGTCTTCTGCTTCTTTCAAGGCATTTATATTGTCTTGTGCCCAAAGATAGGCCCTGGCTTTGGTTGCTTTGACTGCATAATAGTTAAACCGTTCTTTTCTTGCATCAAAAGTAGAATTTACGGTTGTGGATGGCACTCCCGTTTCTATCAATTCTCCTTTCAATAATTGTTCTGCCAAATTTAAATCGGCGATAATCTTGGTGATATCGTCCTTTACTGTCGATCTCGGTGTTACTGTACCGCTATAAGTAGTTACATATGGAATACCAAGGGTGTTAACGCCTCCATCTTTGTATGACTTGGTATGTAATCTGAGCAGATCAAAATGAAGAAAGGCACGTAAACCAAGTGCTTCGCCCTTAATCTGTTCGTACTGTCCCGGAGCAAAAATAGTTTTATCAACTTGATCAATTTGTTCCAGAATATTATTGATGTTCGCAATCGCATTATAGGTATTGCTGTATATCGAAGTGATGATATTCATAACAGCCTGATCTTGATAATTGCCACTGAAAGCAGTACGATAGGCTGTTGAGCCATTATTGGTGTAAGAACTTCCAAGGATATCTACAAACCCAAAACTTAGTTCTTTGCCGTACATATTTGTAGCAACCATTTTTAAATAGACGCCTGTTAAAGCCTCGACATAACCTTGTCTGTTCGTTAAAAAGCGGCTGCTCTCAATTTGCGTTTTGGGGGCAACATCAATCCACTTTTTACAGGAGAGCATAGTCAATCCGGCAAAAAACAAAACACCGAGAATTAGTTTTTTATGTATTTTCATGATGGTCAGTTTAGAAGTTAGCATTTAGGGTAAATTGAACCGTTCGTGCAAATGGATAGGCCGTTCCCCTTTCGATCCTAACGGTAGAGAGTTGAAATAATTCGGAAGAAGAAATACTCGCACGCAGTTGGCTAAATCCTAATTTCCGGATCGAGGTCAGATTATCAAGGTCATAACCGATCTGTAAAGAGCCGAGTGTGAGGGTATTATTATCTTCAACAAATCTCGAACTTACACGAGTTGTCGACCGATCGGCAATATCTTTAAAAAATGCATGGTCACCAGGTTTTTGCCAACGTGCAGTTAAAACGCGCAGATCCACATTGTTGTAGATGTTCGCATTTTCTACCCTGTCTACCAAGGTTGAATTGTAAATCTGTCCGCCAAACTGGTAACGGAATATGGCAGTCATTCTAAATCCATTGTATGTTAAGTTAAACCCAATATTTCCCTGCCATTTTGGAAGCGAGTTGCCAACAACAACCTGATCGTTAATGTTCCAATCGTAAGTAGTCGAGCCATCTAACTTACGGAATACCTCTTTCCCTGTTGCAGGATCTATCCCAAGGGAAGGCACTGCATAAATTGCATTCATAGATTGACCTTGTACATATAGTACTTTTGGTCTGCTGATTGCGGCTTTGTTTACCGCAATAATCGAATCCCTACTGATCGCATTACCATAAATATCAATTACCTGAGCGAGGTTACTCAAATCGTTTTGTCGCTTATTGTACGCTTGCAAGGCATTAGAAATTTCTTTTAAAGTATTCTTATTTTTAGCTGCAGAAGCAAAAATCGTCAGGGAATTAAACTTGTTGTTTTTGATTGCTTTTTGAAATACATTGTAATTAAGGTTCAGTTCAATACCTTTATTTTCTACCTTACCGAGGTTGGCTTTAAAAGTGCTGAATCCGGTTGACAAGGGAATGGTGATATCCGTTAATGCTCCGTCAGTATTAGAGATATAATAGTCTACTCTTCCTGAAATCTTTTTAAACACACTAAAATCCAAACCAAAGTTGTTATCCTGCTTCCTTTGCCACTTTAAATCTGGGTTGGCTAAACTTAATAACGAGACGCCATTATTCCCGGAATAGGTGAGGTCGCGGATGTAGGTGTATGTTCCCACACTCATGTAGGGATTAAAACCCTGGGTTCCTGTAAAACCTGTACTTGCTCTTAATCTAAACTGATCTACCCATTCCATTTTTTTGATGAAAGATTCATGATGTAAATTCCAGCTGAGCCCGGCAGACCATAATTTCGCCCACCGGTTTTCAGAACCGTATAAGGACGATTGACTTAAACGGTACGTAAGATCAACATTGTACCGCTGATCGAATGAGTAGTTAGTGGCAGCAAAAAAGCCCATATCCCTTACCGTACTTTCAGTGCCCGAGAGCCTGGAATTCGACTGGTATTGTAAGCCTAATGATGGCAGATCTAAATTCTGATTTGCAAATCCTTCGATCACGTAAGTATTGCTCAAGCCAATAATTTGGGATACAGTTCCGCCACCATTTAAGGTTATACTGTGTTTATTGAATACTTTTCCATAGCTTAAATTCAATTGTCCGTCGTAAGCGTCGGATTTGCCATTACCTTTGGTATAGGAACCCCTGCGTGTAACGGGAACGGGCGTGGAAAAAGCAAGGAAAGAGGTGTGCTCGGCAGGCAGAAATTTATCAGCTTCATCGATCTGTTTCGTGTAGCTAAACCTTCCGACAGCCCTTAAACCGCTAACAATCATCCAGTCTAAACTGGTATTGTTGGTGAACGTATTCGTATTGGTAAGGTCGAAAGTATTTAAAGTGGAATTATATGCGGGATTTAGTACAGTAGCATTTTGGTAACTGAGGCCATTTAAGTTGATATAGGCTTTACGTTGTGTGACCACGTTTTTCAAAATATTTCCATCGCCATCGTTGTAAAACAGATAGGGATTCATATCCACGTAATCGCTAAAAGATCCCCATGGGCTATTTGTACCTTTGCGATTCTGGACGGTGAAATCATTCATTACATTGAATTTTCGGGATAAGCTTCTATAATTGAGATTAACGTTTCCTGAAAACGTGTTGGCCGAGGAGCCTTTCATTACCCCATTGTTGCTATTTATGGTGGCAGTTACGCCATAAGTAAACGATTGATCGCCTCCTTCAACCCGCATCGAGTGCCTTTGTACCACACCATTACGTAAAGGCTTTGCCATCCAGTCGGTATTTACACCGCTTTGTACATTTGCTAAAAGTAAATTATAGTCATTTGTCAATCCATACTGTACTGCTGCATCAGGGCTGGTATAGATACCTGCACGCATTTCAATTTCCAACTTTTGAGCTGCATTAGACATGTTATAGCTACTTAAATCGGGCATGTCGTAACCGATATTGGCGTTGTAATTGATCCTGATTTTCCCAGGAATTGGCCTGGTGGTTTGGATGACCACGACCCCATTGGCAGCTTTTGCACCATAAACGGCTTTCGCTGCGGCATCTTTTAAAATATCGATGCGTTCTACCCGATAGGGGTCTAAATCGATAACCCGCTGTAATGTAGTTTCAAAACCATCTAAGATGAAGAGTGGCAAATTGGGGTTTGTGGCAAAATTCCCGTTCAGATCAGGAATTCCACTTTGCCCCCTTAAATTGATATCGGGCAGGGCATTGGGATTGGATCCAACAACGCTATTGTCGATGATGGAAAATGAAGGATCGATGTTCCTCAAACTCTGAATTACGTTCACTGTTCCCGCTTCCAGTAGTTTTTCTTTGGTTACAGTGGTTTGCGAACCCGTTGCGGTTTCTGCCTTTCTCGTGAAAATCCCATTCACCACCACACCCTTCATTTCACTTACACTTTCTTCTAAAATAACCCTTAAGGGTATTTTCGTTGAAGTTATTTTTAATTGTCTCTGTCCATAACCAAGATAGGTAAAGGTAAGTACAGAACCAGGTCGTCCATATACTCGGAAAGTTCCGTCTGTTGAGGTTTGTGCTGAACTTTTTCCACCACTAACACTCACAGTTACCCCAGGCAGTGGCTTTTTATAGGCCGCATCCAGCACTTTGCCGGTTATTAAACTATCTTGCCTATCGGAAGAAACGGAAGTTGCTGCTTTGTTTAAATAGATAATTTTGTCGTTGATATTATAGGTTAAGCCTAAACCTTTGATCGTGGCATTCAGTGCTTCATCAATCGATACATCGTTTAACTTGAGTGTTACTTTAATACCAATAAGCAGTTCACCGTTATAAAGGAAATCGTAACCACTTTGCTGCCGTATTTTACGAAATACATGACCAATTGGAGCATCTTTTTCATCTAGGTTGATTTTTTGTCCATATGTGGTTGCTGCAAAAGATTGCAATATGGCGCAAAGGCTTAAAACTAAAAGGAGCTTCATTCTGAGAAGGAGTTTATAGGCATAGCCTGGCGGCTTACCCGTTTGTTTGGTAAATTTTTTATACATTAGTTTGTGGTTGGTTTTTAGATCGGCTCTTCTCCTTCCATGGTTAAAGCCGGATCAAGGTTAATTGATTTAAAACTATTTACGGCCATTTGTTCCAGGGGTGTTTGCTGCACTCCTGGTTTTTAGCCCAATGTTTCTGTTAGTGTAATGGTTACCGTTTTCCTCCTTTCTATTCAAAATTAATCTATGGATGTATTATTCAACAATGACTTTCTTATCGGAAATAATGAATTTATTATCGCTGGTTTTCTCCAAAACCTTTAGAATAGCCGACAACTTTTTCGTTCTTGACACTTCACCTTCTAAATGAATATTTTTAGGTTTAACCCGATATTCTATCTGTACATCGTACCAACGTGAAATTGTCCGCATTACTTCTTCTATGTTTTGTCCACTAAATAGAAAATCACCATTTTTCCAGGCTATAACGCTATTGATATCGGTTGGTCGTACTTCGAATTTCTGAGCGGTGATGGTAGCCTGCTGACCTTGAGATAAAATCTTCCCTTGGCCGTTATTGGGTGTTACCTTTACGCTCCCCTCAAGCAAAGTCGTCTTAACCTCGGCCTCATCGTTGTATTCTTTGATATTAAAGTGCGTGCCCAGTACAGAAACCTGCTGTTTTGCCGTTTTTACGATGAAGGGCTTAGCATTGTCTTTAGCAACCTCGAAATAAGCTTCACCTTCCAGCAATACTTCCCGCCTGTTGCTGGCAAAACGATAAGGAAAAGAAAGTTTCGTATCGGCATTCAACCATACCTCGGTTCCATCCGGAAGTATAAATTTATAGGTGCCGCCACGTGGTGTTGACGCGATAAGCGTGGTATTTAATAGCGCTTCTTCCGGCGCTGTGGTAACAGCGGTATGGTCATCATATGTCAACTCCTTTCCTATGACCATGCCGCTCTTTTGATTGCTAAGATCTATAATTTTACCGTTGCCCAAGGTAAGCTTAGCTCTATTCTCGCCAGGCTCGACGTCGTACTGCGCAATCGGCGATTTGATATTTTTGGTGTAAACAGTGGGACCGGAAGTCTTAAAGAAATAAATGAAAACTGCACATACAACACATGCCGCCGCCATCATAGCGATACGAGGCCAATGCACCATTTTTGTCTGACGGATTGCTGGATTTGCTTTTTGAAGTTTATCGAGAATGCGCGTTTTACTGGCGTAATATTCATCATTCGACGGCTCTATAACATCGGACAATGGTTGGTTATTGTAGGCCCGTATGAGCATACCATACTCTTCAACAGTACATTCACCTGAAAGGTATTTATCTAATAATTCGGCAGCTTGCTGTTTGTTCATGCGTATTTATTCTGGGTAGATATATTACGTATGAACCGCGAGGTATGAAATAGTGTAATGTCAAAGCATTATTTTTTTCAAAAAAAAATAACAAAGCTATTTTTGAATGAGCTGCGCATGATTTTTAAGGCATTGCTCATCTGTTTTCTAACGGTGTGTTCAGTTACATTTAGCTTTTCGGAGATTTCCTGATAAGATAGTTCGTCTATTCTACTGAGTTCGAATACCTCGCGCATTTTCGGCGGAAGTTTGGAGAGTCCCTCTTCAATGCGTTTTGCTAATTCTTTTTCTTCGATATAGATGTCAATGGTTTGCACTGTATTTTCAGATAGCGCCACGATTGTAGAGAGGTAATTTTCTACCACCTTGTTATGCCTGAATTGTTTTAACACGCGAAATCGAACGCTGGCATACAGAAAAGCTTTTAGGGAGTGCTGTAATTCCAATTCATTACATTTCTCCAATAACATCTGGAATATATCTTGAACAACGTCTTCAGCCTGTACACGGTCATGAAGCATGTGATAAGCATGTCGATACAACAAGCCAAAGTAGCGCTCATAAATTTCATTGAACACTTTAACCTCTCCTCTCTTCAGTGCAGCAAAAAGTTCTTGATCTGTATGTACGCGATAACTATTCATTGTGCTTTCATCACGAAACTATAAAATATTTGCGATTCGGGTATATTTGCCGCTACGTATTTTAGAGTTTCTAACAAATTAATGCTTGTACTGTTTAGACGAGATAAAATAGTGAAATCTAGTAAATAACACGTTTTGATGTTGCAAGATACATTTTTCATGCAAACAATTAAAATTCAGATGCCAATATAAGACTATCTGCAAATTCATTCCCAGTATAAAGCTTTCCAAAAAGGAAAGTGTAAACTGAAAGGTACTTAGAGTGCCAGAAAAAATTAGTGGAAACTGTTAATGAATTACTAAAAATATTGATTAATACGCTGACAAAAAATCAAAATCACCATATCATTAATAATAAGGTGTCAGCACACAAAGACCGTAAATGTTTACACGCATCTGCAGTTTGAAGAATTATATTCGCTTTAGCAAGAGTAACAGTTTTTAAGAAATTCTGCTCTTTTTATCATAGTAGTTTAATGATGATGCCCAAACCTGCCGCAACTGCAATGATATGGGGCTCTTTTACTTTCTTTACATAAATTAATACTATAACCGTTAGAACGGCAATAGCTACTGTTGGAATATCAATAATGCTACGTTTTGCAATCACCACTACTGCGCCCACCAATGCGCCAACTACAACGGCTGTAATTCCATCAACGAATGCTTTTATTGACCTGTTCTTTGCAATCTTCTTGAACGAGGGAGCCAAGGCAACTGTGAAAAGGTAGCACGGCAAGAAGGTAGCTATCGCGGCGACACACGCTCCAGGAAAACCTGCCACAAGATATCCGATAAAAGCTACCGTAATCACAACAGGCCCTGGCGTAATCATGGCTACGGCAACCGAATCGACAAATTCCTGTTCGTTCAGCCAGCCAAACTGTTCAACAACCCCTCCATGGAGGAAAGGAACAATTGCTAAGCCGCTACCGAAAACCAACGTCCCTGCCTTGAGAAAGAACCATCCGATTTCTTGAAGTGTCTTTCCTTCATATTGCCAAAATCCGGTTCCTACAATCAGGATCGATGGTAGTTTGTTGGGTTTTTTAAGCCATTTTGGCGGGGCCTTTACAAGCATGTAGATGATGCCACAAGCAGTAAAAAGTAGAATATCTTCTTTCTGCGTAATTAGAGTTACAGCGATTCCCACAGTGTAAAAGAGCCATAAGAGCCATTTGCTCTTCAAGTCAGTAAGGTTCAACTTACCAACAGACTTAATTGTTAACCGATAGGCGCTGATAGCGATAATTCCGATTACTGCGGCACTCACACCATAAAAAACGGCGAGCATCCATGGCAATCCGCTAAAAAGTTTATATGCCATTCCCAATAGCACAACCATGATAAATGATGGAAGCACAAAGGCAAGCCCTACAAGTGTCGCACCCAAAAACCTGTAATGTATAAAGCCAATATAAATCCCAAGTTGAGCTGCCAACGGGCCTGGTGCAAGCTGTGCCAGAGCCAAACCCTCCTTATACTCTTCTTCCGTAATCCATTTTTTGTTTTCGACAATATCAGTGCTCATGTAGCCAACCAGAGCGACGGGGCCACCAAATCCCCATGTACCGAGTTTCAGGAAATAAATAACCAGATCACTTAGCCTGTAGGATAATTTCTCTTTTTCCATCACCTAAAAAGCTAGACCAAATTGGAATGCGACAGTCGTTGAAAAGGGCTTGTCGTTGCCAAACCTGAACGGTATCGGTACAGCGGCGAAAAAACTACTGCTTTTGTTCTTGATAATTATTTTATTGAGTGCTGGTGTAACTCCATATCTACCAGAAGTCTCAAATGCCAATCTTCCCAAAAAGGTGAATCCGTTCCCGAGCGAAACCAGAACACCTGGGTGTATGAGCAGGTTTGACATTTTACTTATACCACCTTCAGCTCTTAAATAAGGAACGACTTCAAATGAAAAGCCTATTTTTTTGCTCTTCCAAAGGTTTAATCCAATAGGAAAACCAACTACATAATGACCGTCAAAATTAAAGTCTGTGCCAGCGGAGCTGAAAGTTGCAATGGGGTGAACGATGCCCACATAACTGTTCATTTTTGGATAAATTTCCTGACCATAGGAATTAGCTACTAGCACTACAAGAATAAGTACGATGAGGTATTTCAGCTTCATATTTCAAAACTATCCAAGACGTAAGACTAAAAATAGAACGGAACTAACTTTTTGTATTCTATTGACTTTTCTTGATTTTTTTTTTGAAATCAGATGGATTTTTTCCAGTATGTAACTTAAAGATCCGAGTAAAATGGCTTTGGTCGGAAAAACCTGTAAGATAAGCTACCTCTGTTAGTTTATAGTTGCCAGAATGGATGAGCTGTATGGCTTTCTCGACTCTGAGCTTGCGGATGTATTCGCCATAAGAAAGGTCTTCAAAGTATTTGGAAAACTCCCTTGAAAGATAAGAAGGGTGGACATCCAAATCTTTTGAAATGTCTTTCAGGCTTAACGCAAGATTAGTATCAATTTGGTCCTGAATAATCTCCTTGAGCTGTTTTGCCCATTCTGGCGTTTTCTTTCCTGTCGCCTTCTCTTTAAGGAACTTATTGAAAACCTCCATTAGCATTTTTTCCATTGGACTTTCAGTATGCTTTTCATGCTGAAGATGTTTTGCCCAGCTGTAAAGTGCATCATAAATAACAATGCCCTGTTCCAAAAGCACATGATCATCTTTAAAGTTGAATCCAAGTCCGGCAGAAATCGCCCAAAGTCCGCTTGATTGGCTGGCCATATCATGGCGGTCGGTATCGGCTCCGCGTACGATGGTTGCCAATACAGATAGTGCTGGATCATCTAACTGATATTTTTCGATAAAATAGTCGAAGGTACACTGATCTCGGTAATGTGTAAACTCTACATCTGGAACATCAAAGGGCATAGCATCTAACTGCAATGCCATTTCCATGACCTGATCCGCGCGAACATATAGTATCTCGGCATCAACATCTATAAACCTTTTGATAAGCCATGGGCAGGCGATGCGGTCTATCTTTGGGCGTTCACGGGTAATCCATTTCATTTTTAGAAATCTGCATTTAGAATAAGATGGTCAATTGCAATTATCGTTATTTCATTCCAAGAAATAGCTGGAATGAAATTACCATAAAAAACATAGAAGTTACACGCAAGTTACACTTTTCTAAGTGCAGAGAATATATCAGGTGTTTTGCATAACCAAATGACCGTGCAAATTATTCCTTACTTTTTAATGGAAATTTTCCCATTTTCAGTTAGTTAACTAACCTTAATCAAATGGAAAAAAGACGTACGTTACGCAACAGAAAAGCAAGAAATTAATCTTACATGAAAATGAAGAATTCCTTGATCTAATAGCTGAAATAATTGTTAATATCATTATGGAAGAGGACGGCAATCCGAAAGAAGCCGAAGAAAGTGTTCAAAATTCCCCATGTATACCCTAACAGGATTTAGAACAAACAACAGTTATGTTAACTTATTGATAATCAATCTATTGTGAATGATTCTTAAGTAAATGACTTTCTAGTAGAAACACAAAACCCGCTAACAATCAATATGTTAGCGGGTTTAAGTAGCCCGTAGGGGAATCGAACCCCTGTTTCCAGAATGAAAATCTGGCGTCCTCACCCCTAGACGAACGGGCCATTTTAATCAGAGTATCTTTCAACTCTTTTGGTAGCGGGGACACGACTCGAACGTGCGACCTTCGGGTTATGAGCCCGACGAGCTACCAACTGCTCCACCCCGCACTCTATATCTTCAAAAGATTCTTCGTTTGAAGGAGTGCAAAGGTATATATTATTTTCAGTTTTCAAAAGGCTTCACAAACTTTTATTTGATATTTAAATTATCTGCTTGATTTTTAGTGAATTATTTTGCTGAGACTGATTTTTATTGGTCTTGCAAAAAGGGGGGGAGATATAGGGGAAGCAAAACTCCCGACAGTCACGATACCAGTAAACGAAAAAAAGTTGATCTTCAGCGGTATCGCTTTAAATCAACTTTCTGTAATTAATGTAGCCCGTAGGGGAATCGAACCCCTGTTTCCAGAATGAAAATCTGGCGTCCTCACCCCTAGACGAACGGGCCATTTCAATATTTTTAATTTCCAGTTCTCAATTTGCAGTTAAACTGCCAACCGAAAATTACCAACTAAATTGGTAGCGGGGACACGACTCGAACGTGCGACCTTCGGGTTATGAGCCCGACGAGCTACCAACTGCTCCACCCCGCACTCTATACAACTCGCTTTTTCTTTGAATTAAATCCTTAACTCTGTTTCCGAATTGGAATGCAAAGATATAATTCGTTTCTTTGTACTGCAAATTTTTTTTAAAAAATATTTTAATGACGCATAAAGCAGGTTTTGTTAGTATAATAGGTAAACCAAATGTAGGTAAATCCACCCTCATGAATGTGCTTGTAGGCGAGCGACTTAGCATTATAACTCCTAAGGCGCAAACCACAAGGCACCGCATTTTAGGGATCGTAAATGAAGAAGAATATCAGATTGTTTTCTCTGATACTCCGGGTATCATTAAGCCCAAGTACAGTTTGCAGGAAAGTATGATGAGCTTTGTAAATGGCTCACTAACTGATGCAGATGTACTTTTGTTTGTAACCGATATCAATGAAACACATGATGAAGATGATGTGCTGGATAAAATCCTTAGCCGAGATATCCCGACAATCGTACTGATTAATAAAATAGATAAAGCATTACAGGAGCAGGTTGATGAGAAGATTGCTTATTGGCAGGAAAAGTTAAATCCGGTTGCTATTTACGCGATCTCGGCTTTGCATAAACATAATGTAGATGGATTGTTGGACCGTGTGCTCGAAATGTTGCCAGAACATCCACCATATTATGATAAAGAAGATTTAACCGACCGCTCTGAGCGTTTCTTTGTTTCGGAAATGATCCGCGAAAAAATCTTCCTTAATTATCAGAAAGAAATTCCTTACAGTACCGAAGTTATTGTAAAGAGTTTTAAAGAAGAAGAAATGAAAAATGGCAAGGGAGCAATGATCAGGATTACGGCAGAAATTGTGGTCGAACGGGATTCGCAAAAGAACATTTTAATTGGTGCCGGCGGAAGTATGTTGAAAAAAGTAGGTACCGAAGCACGTTTAGAGATTGAGAAATTTTTAGACAGCAAGGTTTTCCTCGAAATGTTTGTGAAGGTAATTCCCGACTGGAGAAGTAAAAAGAATTATTTAAAAAGCTTCGGTTACGATAATTAATTTCGATTTTTAGGATATGAAGAAAAGTTTAATGTTTCTCTTGCTGCTGATCGGTACAGTAGTTTTTGCCCAGGAATCAAACAATGGTAAAAAATTGTGGGCAAAATCTATCCTGAACGAAAAAGCGCCAGACCTGATTGTTGAAAAATGGATTTCAAAACAGCCCGATACCAAAGGGAAGTTTGTGTTGATTGATTTTTGGGCAACCTGGTGCGGACCATGCAGGGCATATATCCCTGCATTAAACGATATTCAAAAGAAATATGCAGATAAAATTGTAATTATTGGTATTTCTGATGAAGCGGCAGAAAAGGTAGAAGTTTTTAATAACCCTAAAATCAACTATTTTGAAGCCATAGATACTAAGGGAACAGTAAAAGACTCACTTCAGGTTAAAGGTATTCCGCATGCTATCCTTATCGATCCTAAAGGAATTGTAAGGTGGGAGGGCTTTCCCTTATTGCAGGGGAATCAATTAACCGAAGAAGTCATAAAAGGACTTTTAGAAAAGTATAAAAATTAATATTAATACAGGTTATGAAAAAATAACCGTACCTTTGCAGCCCGAAATAAATCGGTTAGTAGTTGATAGTCAATGGCTGATAGCCAAATAGTTTGAGCAGCTTGCCTGAACACCACGACCATTAACTATAAGCCATTAACTATCAAAAGAACACCATGAGTAATATTATAGCCATCGTAGGCAGGCCAAACGTAGGCAAGAGTACCCTTTTTAATAGACTAACAGAAAGCCGTAAAGCCATTGTAGATGATATGAGTGGCGTAACCCGTGATAGACATTATGGTGTTGGCGAGTGGATAGATAAACAATTCACTGTAATCGATACTGGTGGTTATGTAGCCAACTCAGAAGATGTTTACGAAGCCGCTATCCGCGAGCAGGTAATGATTGCCATCGAAGAGGCCAGTGTTTTAATCTTTATGGTAGACGTAACTACAGGCATTACCGATTTAGATGATGATATTGCCCAGGTATTGCGTAGAAGTAATAAACCTGTTTTTGTTTGTGCAAATAAGGTAGATAATACTGCTTTATATAACGAAATCCATACTTTTTATGGCTTTGGATTAGGTGAAGTTTATCCGCTGTCATCAATGACTGGTTCCGGAACAGGGGAGTTGTTGGATGAGGTGGTTAAGAATTTTGAAGATATTCCGGAAGAGGAAAACCAATTGCCTAAAATTACCATTGCTGGTCGTCCGAATGTGGGAAAATCTTCTTTGGTTAATGCATTAATTGGTAAAGAGCGTAATATTGTTACCGCAAATGCAGGTACCACCCGCGATTCGATCAAAATCCATTATAATCAATTCGGTCATGAGTTTATGCTGATCGATACTGCCGGATTACGTAAAAAAACAAAGGTTAAAGAAAATCTGGAGTTTTATTCAGTAATGCGTACCATTAAAGCCTTAGAAGAAGCTGATGTTGTGGTATTAATGATTGATGCGGTAGAAGGAATTGAAAGTCAGGACATCAATATTTTCCACCTGGCCGAAAAGAATAAGAAAGGTATCGTAATTCTAGTAAATAAATGGGATCTGATCGAAAAAAATACGCAAACGATGAAAGCTTTCGAAGAGCAGATTCATGAGCGTATCCGTCCATTTACCGATGTGCCTATCATTTTCACCTCCGTATTAAACAAGCAACGTATCTTTAAAGCAATAGAGGCAGCTTTAGAGGTTTATAAAAACCGTAGCAAGAAAATTCCTACATCTAAATTAAACGATGTAATGTTGCCGTTGATCGAGAAATTCCCACCACCGGCATTAAAGGGGAAACACATTAAGATTAAATATATCACACAGATTAATGCCACTTCGCCAATGTTTGCCTTTTTTTGCAACTTGCCACAATACATTAAAGATCCATATAAACGTTTCATCGAGAATAAATTAAGAGAAAACTTCGATTTTTCCGGTGCGCCGATCCAGATTTATTTCAGACAGAAATAGGTTGTAGGTTTAAAGGTAGAAGGCGTAAGGCCTAAAATAGTATTATTTAGACAGGGTTGTTTCTTAAAGAAGTAGCCCTGTTTTTATTTTAGTTAATAACAGTACCGCGTCCTTTAGATTTGTTTTGATATTTTAATTAAGGATTAGAAATATCTACTTTGCTTAAAATTATAAATCAGATTACCTAAAACGGTAGCGGCACATTAATATGTCGTCAAGGTTTTTATGCCTATGAGA